>CEAG01046340.1_pt1 | contig 37341 bp, 23 predicted proteins | sample 554891 | NCBI WGS metagenome assembly CEAG01 (sample SAMEA3182116, study PRJEB8094) | gut metagenome | biome: human; feature: gut; material: Stool; isolation source: human stools | place: Canada | collected 2014-02-25
ACATCAATTAGATAATTGATGAGTTCCAGCAAGCATTCAATGTTGAAGCCTAGGAAAAAGAAAAAACGATAGTAAACAATGAATCGCTTTTCTGTATAATTTGGAACCACGAAACAGGATAAATCTGTCGAGTCAGTCTCTGCCTCTTTGGTTCGGAGCTCTTGAGCTTAACAACCAGCTCTCAGCAAAGAACAACGGCTCCGGCCGTTGAGGTCCTCGCAAGAGGTTATTACGACAAAGCCCGGTGGTTGCGACACCGGGCTTGCCAACATGAGGAGATATGTGATGTTAGGAGCATCTCTGTCCTCGTGGGAGATTATGCCACACACGATACTCGTGTGCACCGGTGACATTCATGTTGACGGTGCTTTGGCGGCGGTCCTTGTGATCGTTTGGTATCTAACTACGACGCGGCGTTAAGCAAGCCGCAGAACGGCTCCTCCCGGACAGCGGAAACCCCAAAAGGAAAGGAGGAGCCCAGCGGTGACTATTCACCGGCAGAGCTGCCGCAGAACAATCGTCAGCAGGCTTTGGTACTAACCATTGGAACCGTCCTTCTTAGTGGGAAACACTCGACACACACTCTCCCTCCTGAAGAAGCATTTCTGATTTTCCTTTTTTTGAATCTAGAGGAATCTTCACGTCTATAACGAAATTCAGATTCTCTTTCTTAGTGTGTCAACGGTTCGGTAGGTTGACCCCCTAGCGGACAAATCTTGCCCCCTGCAGTTATGCCTCTCAGGTTTTAATTCCTTTGCAGCTTGTATGTTATTGGTTAAGCAATTTATTTAGCTTGTGCTCTTTCAGCCTGTAGCTGTCGCCATTGACTGCAATGGCAGTGCAGGGATGCATCAAACGGTCGAGATTGCGGTTGCAGCCATCGGATCACCTAAAACCAGCTCCAATTGTGCAATCGGTCCAATCGGTCGGTTGGTAGTGATGATCGTGCTTTTTGTCTCGTATCTCCAACCCATAATTTGAAATAACAGATGCGTTGCGTCGACATTCCATACGCATCATCCGGTTCTGTGACCGGGCTTCACTACTAGTGATTTTTTATGATTCGAAGGATCCATCTCGGAATGGAAGACTCTGGGAATCATCTGTCCAACGGTTCGGCATTGGCGCAGAAGAAACTGAACTCAGCAGGCCGCAGATGAATTGGTGAATGCAATGCTCAAGCAACGGTAATAGATCTGCAGGAACATTTGCTCAGAAGGTATTTGCTAACAAGCAAAAAATCTCCAATACTCTTTACACATCAATTAGATAATTGATGAGTTCCAGCAAGCGTTCAATGTTGAAGCCTAGGAGAAAGAAAAAATCGATAGTAAACAATGAATCGATTTTCTGTATAATTTTGAAACCACGAAACAGGATGACTCTGTCGAGTCAGTCTCTGCCTCTTTGGTTCGGAGCTCTTGAGCTTAACAACCCGCTCTTAGCAAAGAACAACGGCTCCGGCCGTTGAGGTCCTCGCAAGAGGTTATTACGACAAAGCCCGGTGGTTGCAACACCGGGCTTGCCAACATGAGGAGATATATGATGTTAAGCGCATCTCTGTCCTCGTGGGAGATTATGCCACACACGATACTCGTGTGCACCGGTGACATTCATGTTGACGGTGTTCTGGCGGCGTTCCTTGTGATCGCTTGGTATCTAACCACGACGCGGCGTTAAGCAAGCCGCAGAACGGCTCCTCCCGGACAGCGGAAACCCCAAAGGAAAGGAGGACCCCAGCGGTGACTATTCACCGGCAAAGTTGCCGCAGAACAATCGGCAGCAGCCTTGGATTCACGATGCGGTGGTGCGTCAGGAGAAAGTCTTTCAGCCCGTGTCACATTCAGAAGGTCACATGCCGATTATCAGCACGATGGGTTGAGGCAAAACCCGTTGCTTTGATCTTCTAATCTTTGGACGTTTCTGCGAAACGGTCTTCATCATTTGTTGAAAGAATGATCGGGTCGGCGCGGCGTTAGCATGACGCATTGGGGTTCCGCTGATAGTTAGAGAATTAACATGCTGACATGAAAACTGTATGAGTTTGTCGTACTAGTTGAGCCGACGTCGCTGAAAAGGGCCGAGAAAGATTAAGCGCTATTTCCTGAAAATTTGTGGTTTTGATGACGAGCTATATTCGGGGGTGACGCAAGAGGGGCCGTCCCGAAGTGACGACCCCAGTGTCTTAAGGCTTCCTGCGGATCAAAATCCACAGTACGATAACGATAATGAGCGAGAGGCCATCAAAATGAACGCCGCCGTCAATCGAGATCGATACCTGCTGTAGTATGATCTGATCTGACACGAAGCAAGGGTTTGGTTTTGCATATTTGCCGTACCTTGCATCATTGACTTAGCCCGCCTGCAAGCGGGCTTTGTCGTTTTTTCCACCCTTTGCAGAGGCTCCATCCACGGCTTGCGCCATGTATTCCTTGCCCGGCCGCAGTAGGGATGGATGGGCAGGCGGCATGCATGCTTCCTTGCTTCGTGTCTACAAGGTTATGCCATGAATCGAACATCCCATTGGTTGGTTCGATCAGTGTGATGTTTCATGGCAAATGGGATAACTTAACGTTCAGCCGCGTTTCTTCACGCCTTGCTGCCGATGTGATAATTTTTTTGAGAATTGCAAGCCTGTTGCAGCCTGCGGTTTTTCTAATCCCGATCCCCTACGTACTATCTTTGCTATTCTCGTAATAATTTCGTTTTTGTTTGGCGGTTCTGCTTTTAGGATTGTCACTCGCCCCATGACTTTGGAGAAACTGCTTTGATTGACGGACAAACCGCTTATTGCTGGATTGCAGGGTCGTTATCGTTATTTGGGATTATTCTCATGATTCTCTATGTATACGTATGCCGAAAAGAGAACCGGGAGGCTCAAAAGCACAAGGATCAATCACCGAAATAAATCTGAAGGCACGTTCAGCTGAGTGCTCTGGATTAAGCAGCCTGAATAGGTCGAATGCACCATCTCATTCAAAAACATTAAGCATACGAGAGTTAAACGGGTTTTCTCGTTCGGAGTCTTTATGCCTAAGAATCCGGTTGGGCAGGATGGACCGGATCGAGAGCGATGAGTCGTCTTAGGCTGTTACTGCTGTACCTACGGCAGCAGTCAAGGCCGTTTCCTCCGACGAGGCTAGGCTGCAGTCGCTTGCCGACAATGCTATGTTTTTGGTTCACTGCGCCAGCAGTTTGTTCTCTTGCCAATGAGTTTGATGAAGTATCACGGCACGTCGTGATTGAAATTATCAAAAGGATAAGAAAGAAAATAATCGGGCGAAGCTCGAAGAAGAGTGCAGGGTGGCGCATTGTACAGCGAATGTACGGAACTGTTTGAGTCCGATCGGAGCTCTGCATTTAGGCTGAAAGTGCCAAAATCAGATGGCACCTAGCGGTGCTTCATATGAAGCATGTTTTTATTCTTTTGTGCTCACCGGCGTGGCTTCAGTGGCGGCAAAAGGGATTGCGGCAACTGAAGCCGCGGTTGACTGCGTTAATAGTGCATCGCCATTAACTGTTCCTATGAACGTCTGCGAGAGACTTTGCCGCTGATCATTTAACAAAACTGCTCGTGTGTTTTTACTCGATGCAATAGTCACAATGTTGTTTACTGCACGCGCCATTTGCTGCCTCTTTGAGGACTCAACAAGGAACTCAACGTCACGGCTTTCGGGTACCTGGCATTGCTTTTTGTCGTTATCGCTTCGGTTGCAATAGGCCTGAAGCTGGTATATGAGAGGAAACACGAAACGTCTGACAAGGAAGGTTAACTTCTCATCTCGCAGAAGTCTGGCTGCAGTGACTTTTTTTCTTGCCCCTGCCGTTCATCAGAGGGCTGACGCAGTTCTTGCTCGAATCGCCATCCTTACGCAGCGCGCTAAGGGCGTGAACGTGTGGGCCAACTTCGAAACCAAAGATATTGGAGTTGGTCCGAAAGGACAATCCGATTGTCAGTGACGATTGGACCTCCAACAAGCTGAAGTTGGTGCATATAATCCGGCGTTTTCCCTGGCATTTTCGTATGTGCCTGTCTGCTTCAGGGCATCGAGGCCTGATCGTGTCAGATAATCCAACGCTCCTATCTTCGACAACGGTCAAGAATGACATGGCCATCAAACGATCTCAGGATACTGACATAAACATTTAGAACGGCATCAGAACTGTTTTATGGGATTGAGATGGTAAACAGTAGTGTTGAAACAGCAACAAAGTGATCGAAAAATGGAGGGTTAAAGATCCATGTGTTTTGTTTTCATCAATTTAATCAAATAAAGACGTTAGTGTTTCTATGCGAATACAAATGTTTATTTATTGCTGAAATTGGAAGGAGCACGTAGAGTTGCAAGAGGTTCGCTACTAAAGGAAAACACTGCGCAAACAGAAACCGTGCAGGCATTCCGACGAACTATTTGCAACTTGAAGACTGCGCTCTGCAGGGCGGTCTCTAAGTTCTTGCTTTGAATGAGATTTGGAGCTGATTCGAATGAAGAAAACATATATTGCCATCTTGGTGGCTTCATTGATGACTGTCGGGGGGGGGGGTGAACGCCGAATCAATCAACATTGATAAGGACACACCACCTTTTGTTAAGAGTTCGGATGCTTCAGAGTGGTATAACGCAAGCTCTAATAAGAGCTATGTTTTTTCAGGCGACGAAGCAAAGTCGTTCAATCTTATTTTTAAAAATGAGAGCGCAAAAACAGACTCATTCCTAAAGGCCGTGGGCGACGGCGCATCCATTGTTGTTAAGAATTTAGACAGCTTGGAATTTCTAACGACCACTGCTCTAAATTCGGTTCCCAATAACAACAACCCGATTATTACTAGTAACGGTGGTACGGTTACCTTCGATAACATTAATTACGTCAAGTTCGGCACTGCGGACACGCCTCTCCAGGTTGATCAGATTGCTCATTTGAACTGGAATGGGGGCGATGTCACCTTCTCCAACATTGGGACTTTAGATGCCTATTCACAGAGCACATCATTCTTGGTACAGTCACAGCCCAACAATTTTCCAACATTAAAGTTTGAAAAAATTGAAACCGTAAACATCAATGCAGGCCGAAACTTAGGGATTCAGATTGCCGCATCTGCCGATATCTCTCAAGACAAGAAATACACCCCTTTGTATGTCAGTGACGTAACAAACTTCAATGTCTCCGGCGCCTACGCAGGTATACAGCTAAGCAACCAATCAAATGGAGGGCAATACACGGGTTCAGCAAACTTTAATGTTTACATCCAAGCCGACAACATTAATATCACAGGTGATACAAAGTACGGCATTCAAGCCGAATTTACTTCAAAAAAGAATCCGAAACCAAGTGATTTATCTATTGATCTAGTTTCTGAAAATATAAATATTAAAGGTGGCGATACGGCATTATTTATCAAAAATCCTATTTCTGGACAATCTCCTGATAAGGTAACCGCCACTTTAAATGCTACAAAAGTTACTCTTACCGGCAATGTGACAGGCAACGGCAGCGCACTAACGACTAGTAATGGTTCAGTCAAGATTGCCGCTGATGAGTTAACACTTAATGGTTACAAGTCAATTAATACGGAAGAGTCAACAGGAAATAATATTGAATTATCTTCTCGTTCAGACAACAGCACCATTACCGTTAACTCAAACGGACAAGTATTCCTCACAGACGGTTCAACATTAGCCTTAAATAATGCTGAATTTAAGTCTGGGGAAGACAAGCAGTTTTTCTCGGCAGGAATCGTGGAATTAAATAATTCCAATGTGGAGATGAATGGAGGAGCGTTCGAGGCCGTTACCTTGACCGGGACCGGCGGTTCTTCAATAACTCTCAACGACGCTAACTCCACGGTCACGGTTACAGACAATCAAAAGAAAGATCTGGTCATCGCTGCTGGCGGAGCACTGAACGATACGTTCAATACTCCTGAAGAAGCTACGGCCGCGTTGAAAAAGGCAACCACCATTAAAAATAATGAAAATGCAGGCGGTTCCAATAGCTTTGCCGGTCAAAGCGGCGCTCTTTCCGACGCCTGGACTGCTGACAGCGATGGCAATATCACCTCCCGAACAACAAACCAGTCGTTGGACGCATTCGGCAACTACAACGCTATGACGCTTGTCCAGTGGCGCAACGAAGTGAACCACATTAGCCAGCGCCTTGGCGACGTTCGTGATTCCTCGACGACGATTGGTGCATGGGCCCGCGTCTACGGCTACGACAGCTCCTACGACGACAATGTATCGATTGACTTCAAAGCCAATTCGATTCAGGCGGGCGGTGACTACCGCATCAACAACACCTGGCTTGTGGGCGGCGCTTTCAGCTACACGGACGGTGAAGGCAAATTCTCGAACGGTTCCGCTGATTCTGACGGCTATTCGCTCGCGGCGTACCTTTCCGGGTTCTTTGACTGCGGAGCGTACGTTGACTTTGTGGGTCGTATTGGCCGTCTCTCAACGGATATCACTGCCTACAGCGATGCGAGCGAATTTAAGGGGTCCTACAACAACACGACGTTCGGACTTTCTGCTGAAGTGGGCTACCACTGGAAACTTAACGATACGTTCTATGTCGAACCTCAGGCCGAACTTGCTTACGGTTTCGTAAAGGGTGATGATTTCACCGGCGCCAATGACGTCAGAGTTGAGCAGGATGACTTCCAGACGCTGGTTGGCCGTCTCGGTGCTCGTATCGGTGCGTCCTTCGCTGATGGTGCCGGTACGGTCTACGCTCATGCCTCCGTCAATCACGATTTCCTGGGTGATGCAGACTACACGGCGTCGCTTGGCAGCGTCTCTCGTGATCTCAGCGTTGACATCGGCGGAACTTGGGTTTCCTACGGTATTGGCGCTCAGTTCAACACGACGAAGAACCTTAATTTCTACGGCACGCTTGAACGCGCGAACGGTTCGGAATATCAAGAAGACTACCGTTATTCGGTCGGCATGAGCTATCGCTTCTAAGCCGCTCGAGTTTTAAAAAACAATCTCTGCCATGCCGCATTGGAAAGATGCGGCATCGCTTTCGCCCTCGGATCTTCGGGTTCGGGGGTTTTCTTTAGATCGAATGCGTGAAGTTGTGGGTAGTCAGGTTATCTTCCTAGCAGTTCTGCGGGATCGTGATAGTGAAGTACGGAATAGATAGGCTTTAATGCTATAGTATTGCATACTATATCTCTTCATCATATGGTGATGGTTGATGGCAATTTTGGCTTTAAAAGGAGTTGCGAGGGCAATGCATAAACTTCATTGCTCGGATGAAATGATGGCAGCAGCCTGTGCCGAAATTGCATCAGGGTTGACAGATGCTGATTTAGGTTCAAATTTATATAAAAAACGTATCCCTATTGAAGAACGAGGTAAATCGGGCGGTTTGCGAACAATTATTGCTAGTCGTTTCAATGGGAGATGGTTTATTCTTGCAATTTGGGCAAAGAGCGATCTTGTCAATATTCCTAGTGATCAATTACGATGTTTGAAACAGCAAACTGTACTTCTTTTAGAACTAGAAGATGCGGCTATCGAAAAATTGATTGCAAATGGTTCTTTAGTTCAGATTTTAGATGAATCTTTGACAACTCAAGGAGTTTAAGATGTCTGTCAAAATGTCAGATGCGTTGAGAGAGAGTATTAATGATATTAATGAAATTCTCTATGCTCAGAAATTGATTGATAAAAAAGAATATGAACGTGTTAGTGCGCAGTTTCCAATGGCGGCGGTGTCAACAGAAATGGATGGACGTCAGTTTGCTCAGATTCGCCGAAAATTAAATTTATCTCAGGCGGCGCTAGGGCAGCTCCTGGGTACATCAGTTTCCACTATTTCAAAATGGGAATGCGGGAAAAATCCAATAATTCCATCGGTTATCGTTTTAATGAATGTATTAGACAAGCATGGTCTAGCTGTTTTGATGTGAATTTAACTTTAGAGAACTTGGAAGTTAATCGACTGAAAATACCTTTCGTTATCCTGCTGAGGGCTTGGGACATTCTGAAGAGCCTTAATAGCGATTGCAAGGTGTTTGGAATCGTCGAATTACGCAAGAGTATTGCCTAGACTATTCATCCGCAGAATCGAGGACCGCCATTCATTCAATGTGTTACTCACTCGAGAAGCCTATAACAGCAATCTCCCCGCCGGCGTTGGTTTCCTCTCCTGCAGGACGGGTGACCGTCTATGAAGAGAAATAATCCGGCTTGTTTTCAAGCCGCTTGACAGGCAGAAGCGCACGGTCTACTGCTCTGAGCCAGAAAGCCTGACTGGCGAGGTCAGCGTGCAAATGTTTCGCCGCAAAGTCGTTGGCGGGAAGCGTGGCGCTGTCAATCCATACTGATTTGAGGTTGGCTCCGGAGGCGCTGGATCCGTGCAGCTCGAACTGATCAGCCAGCACTTGTGAGAGCAGAAAACCAAAGGTGTATTGCCAATCGTAGAAGACGGGCTGCGTGCGATAGAAGTGCGTTTTATAGGCCCAGACATAGCGGTCTTCGCCCACTGAAGCGTCCCCAAAATAGTGACGCCATGACTCGACGGACAGTTTGTTTACCGTTTCGAGCGACAGCAGACCTTTCTGACGTTCAAGGAGAATGTGCTTCAAAAGACGGTGGCGCGCAGGGATCGTGAGCAGGCAGTTGGTGAGACGTTTGAGCATCTGCCAGCGGTGAAGTTTTTCCTCCGGCGTATTCTCCGCGGCACGCAGCAGCGACCGGGAAAGAACGGTTTCACAGAAGTTCCCGGCGAGTTCCGTCATTGCAAGCATCGGCACTCGCGCGGGAGCAGGGGCCTGGTGAAGCACCTGCATATGCCAGGCCGCGCCAAGGAGATGTGACAATGCCGCTTCGCCCGAGAGCGTGGGAAGATAGTTTGCAAGAATCCTGACGGCGTCGAGAGCCGGCAAATCATCACACCAAGTGCCGCCGGTTTTCATCGACTGACCATGTGCGTCAATCCAGCCCGAATGCGCAGCAGTGTCGAGGAATTTGGTGAATTCTGGGTCGAGCTGGGCAAAAGCCCGTTTCAGATCCTCAATGGCATCCCAAAAAAATCGGCCTTTTGTATATAGCGCGTCTGGCGACGGCGAGAGGAGATTCCAAACTCTCATTGGACCATCGCCGAAAGCGCGCTGCCGAAGCGAAACAGCCAGCCGAATGCGCGGCAGCCGGGCCTCCAAGGCGTTAAAGAGTGCTCGGTAGACGCGCAGATCCATGCGTTCAGAACGCATGACATAGGGAAAGAGCTCTTCTCCGGCAAGTTTTAGGAGCGCAAGGTGAAATCCTGTGTGAGCGTTGAGAACATCCAGAAAGCTCGGAGAGTGCGATGCGAACCAAGCATTCATCGCCTCAAAAGTCGTGCGCCGCAATACAGGATCATCTGCATTTTTGAGAACAGCAATGCTTGCGCCGAACCCCTGGATACGCGAATGGCCGTCAGAGTCCTTGACATTTAGCGCCATAGTGCTCGTGAGGTGGGTGTGCAATGCGCGGACCGGTTCGAGCACCGATGCGGAAACATCATTTGCAAAAGCGACTTTGTCGGGCGGCAGGTCGTCGAGAATGGTGCCGCGCAGGCGTCTAGCCTCTTTCCAAAGACGCAGTTCGGGGTGAGCGCTAAAAAGGGGGTCATTGGACGCACGTTCAGCGAGATCGCGAAAAATGGGCTCAACGAGTTTGTTGAGCTCTGCGGCTTTGTGTCCGATATCCCCCCTGGCTTTGACCGCTGCCGTATCGGCTGCAGAAAGACCAAGATGTGCGCGGCAGATCGTCCGCAGCGTCTTCACGAGGTCTTGGCCTCGCGCAAAGAGCTGGAGGACTTCTGGATAGGTTCCAGGTCTCTCGGCCGCGGCTGCCGTAGCTCCAGCCAAAGCGCCGAGCGTCACGTCAAGACTGAAGGAGAGTTCCTGAAACTTGGCGCTGCGGACATTGGCCGCACCGTCGTCAGCCCAGGAGGGCAGGGCGTTGGTCTGTTTCATAGAAAAAACGGTGGTAGTAGAACCACCTATCGGACAAGGGTTAACGTCAGTGTGACAGAAATTGGATGGTGCTGGAAGGGGGCAGATCACCGCATTTTGCTCTGGCTCTAAGCAATGGGAGGTACGGGAGTACCCCCGGAAGCAGTCTGACCATCCCGACAAACCCTAGGCAGGGTGCAGGCGGCTGAGCAGAATGGAATGCATTGAAAGAGTGCAGCGGGCGTAAATACCCGGAAAAACACGACCCGGATCCTGGCTGCAGTCTGATCTCAGGAGACTTTCATGGCCGGAATTATCTTCGGTTGCATCATACTCGTCCTCGTCGGATGGGCGATCGTAAAAGGGAAGTATGCGCCCTTTATTCTCATTGCAAGCGGCGTTGCCATGCTTGCTTTCTCTGTTTTCTTTGATACGGGCACATTCATGCCCAAAAAAGCGTTTCCGACTGGAAACGACTACCTGAACATTATCGAGTTCATCCGCTACATGTTCTCAACTCGTCTCGCCGGCCTGGGTCTCCTCATTATGACGATGGTGGGTTTTGCCTCCTATATGACCCATATCGGTGCGAATGATGCTTTTGTGAATATTGCGATCAAGCCGCTTTCAATCATCAAGAGCCCTTATGCGCTGGTGTTTCTGGCCTTCCTTCTCGGCAAGGCGGTCTCCATGGTGATTACCTCCGCAGTGGGTCTCGGCGTGCTCTGCCTGGCATTGATGGGCCCGGCGCTTGCAGCCCTCGGCATGAACAAGAAGGCAATCGGTGCGGTTTTTGTCACCTCCGGTGCAGCTTCACTCGTTCTCATCGGCGGCTCAACTGCGGCTGCGGCGAAGGCTTGCTCGCTCTCGATTCTTGATTACGTTTTTGTATTCAAAATTCCCGCCGCGCTTCCAACCGTTCTGGTTATGGGTCTTGCCCATGTTTTCTGGCAGAAGTATCTCGACCGCCGCGAGGGCTGGAATCCCCAAGAACATATGGGCGAGCAGCTTGTCTTTGAAGGCGAGGATGTGAAGAAGCCGAGCACTGCGGCGCCGAAGTTCTACGCCATCCTGCCGTTCCTGCCGATGATTTTTGTGGTGGTTTTCTCCCGCTACTGCATCGACTCCATCAAACTCGACATCACAACCCTGATGTTCTTCTGCGTTGCGATTGCGATGATTTGTGAAGCTGTGCGCTGGCGCGGCAGCATCGAGAAATTAGGGGCCGGACTAAAGGCGTTTCTCATGTCCATGGGTAAGGCCATGTCCGGTGTGGTGGCTCTCGTTATTGCAGCCGGTATTTTTGCCGAAGGCTTCAAGGCACTCGGCATGGTGGATGCGATCGTTAACCTCTCGAGCTCAGTCGGTGCCGGTGCGATCGGCATGTCCATCCTTTTCGTAGTGATCACGACGCTCGTCACCATCATTACGGGGTCGAACGGCGCGTCCTTTTACCCGCTGATCGAAATGGTGCCGAAGATCGCCAAGGACATGGGCGTCAACCCGGTGATGCTCGTTTTGCCGATGCATCAGGCTTCAACCATTGCCAGACCGCTTTCGCCAGTTGCCGGCGTTGTGGTCGCCATTGCTGCAATGCTCAAAATGTCGCCGCTTGAACTCGTCAAGCGTGCAAGCGTGCCTTCGATCGCAGGCCTGATTGCTCACCACATCTTCGCTTTCTGGCTCTCTCTTTGATTGATGACTTCGACGAATAGGAAATAACAAAAATGACGAAGGATCTGCAGAGCATTCTTCAGGCTCCTGAATGGTCGATGGATGACGCCTACGGCTCGGTCGGTTCAGAGAAGTGGAATCGAAGCATTGAACGCGCGGCGGCACTTCTTAATGCGCTCCATTCCATGGAACGGCCCGTTGCCCGTGAGGCGCTGGCTGATCATTTCAAAGAGTTCGATGAAGCCAATACATTAATTTCGTCGCTCGCCGCTTTTGCGAAGTGTCAAGGCGCAAAGGACGCGGGTGATGAAGAAGCTTCTGCAGCAGCAGGTGCTGTGGGTACGCTCCAAGTCAAACTTGAAGCCGCGGCACTGCCGCTCTTTGAGGCGGCTGAAGCCCTGCCGGCAGACGATGCGCTTTGGCAGTCATCGCCGCTCGCTGATTGGCGCTTTGTGATTTGCGAGCGAAAAAATGAGTGGCACCGAAAGCTCTCGCCGAGCGACCGTGAGTGGCTCTCTGACTTTGAAGAAAAGTGTTTTCTGCCGCTTGGGGCTGTTTTTAAGACGCTCCAAAAAGGGGTTGACTTCGAGGCTGAGAACAGTCAAGGCGAATCTGAACGTATCCGTGCAGCCAAGCTCGTCTCCGTCATTAAGGGGGCGCCTGACCGGACATTGCGCCGAAACGTAAATATTGGTCTTGCGAAGTCCTATGGCGAACGGGCGGAACTTTACGCAGCGCTTCTCAATGAACTTCATGGCTTCAGGCTCGCCGCTTTCGGGCGGGCAGGCGTTGATGCCGTGGATGTATCGCTCGCGCAGAACCGCATGAGCCGAGGAGCGCTTTTTGCCATGCGGGAGGCGATTGTGCGCCATCTCGATGAGATTCGGGAGGCGGTACGTCTCAGAGCGCCATATTTTGAAAAGGGTGCGCGCAGGCTCGCCGTGTACGACCTGATGGCGCCGGCCCCCCAGCAGGGCAAAAACGCGGTCCCAGCGCTGATTCCTTATGCCGAAGGCATTGACATTGTGAAGAAGGCTTTGGGCGCCGTACATCCGGAAATGTCGGATTTCATCGAATTGATGCTTCGCAACCGCTGGGTCGATGCGGCGCCTTCGGATAAGAAAATCGGCGGAGCCTTTTATTCGCGCTTCAATGAGTTTCGGATCCCGCGCGTCTTCTCAAGCTATATGGGCACGATTACAACCGTGCTGCAGCAGGGACACGAACTCGGGCATGCCTTCCATTACTGGATCATGCGCGATCTTCCCGTGGTACAGACAGAATTCCCCATGACGCTCACCGAAACGGCAAGCACCTTTAACGAGGCTTTGGTTCGGCGCTACCTTCTTGAGCATGCCGCGAGCGACGCCGAGCGTTTCTCCATGCTCTGGCAGGAGCTGCGTAGCGCCGCGAATTTCCTGCTCAATACGATGGTGCGTTTTGACTTTGAATGCGCCTTTATTGAGCAGCGAAAGGCGGGAGTGGTCCCCGCCAAGCGCTGTGTCGAACTGATGCGGGAAGCTTGGGGAAACTGGTACGGCGATTCGACCGAGGGGGCCGATGACTATCTGTGGGCCTATAAGCTCCACTTCTATAAGACTGACCAACTTCTCTACAACTATCCGTACACCGTGGGCTATCTGCTTTCCTCGGGGCTCCTTGCCGAACTCGATAAGCGCGGTCCTGATTTCATGCCTTTTTACCGCGCAATGCTGCGTGATACCGGACGCGACACGGTCGACGGCATCGTGCGGCGTCACTGCGGTGCGGATGCTGCGAATCCCGCTTTTTGGGAAACCGCCATGCAGGCGCCGCTCGCCGCCGTGAAAGCGTTCGCGGCGCTCAGCAGCAAATGACCGATATGAAGCACTCTCAATTCCAAAACTTCAACCGTTTCCAAAGGAGGAAAACCATGAAGCATACTGCACTCCACCTTGCAGTCTTTGGTGTTCTGGCCGGCGCAGCGCTTGCTGCGCAAGCAGCCGATGTTCAGATCTACGGCCGCGTCGATGCAGGCTTTCTTTACGAACATAAGAAGGGTGAAGACACCTTTACTCAGAAGGCTGGCGGCCGTGCACATAACCGAATCGGCTTCAACGTGGTTGAAGATCTCGGCAACGGTGTGAAGGTGAAAGCTTATTTGGAGAACGGCTTTTACATCGACAACGGCCAATTTGATGACAGCAAAGTGCTCTTCAATCGCCGCTCGATTCTCGCTCTGCAAGGTTCATTGGGTGAAATCGGCTTCGGCCGCATGGGCACGGTTCAGTCCACTGTGGCGCCTTATACCATGGGCCTTATCAAATATGATCCGTTCGGGACGTCATACGGCAATGCTTCAATTGGATCAACTTTCTCCAATACGAGCCGGACGAACAACACCGTAACTTGGGTCTCACCTACGCTGAATGGGTTCCGTGTGGGGGCTTCCTATTCTTTAGGCGATAAGTCTGACGACCTTTATGCAAATCTCGCCGACCGCAGACATACGGGTGCGCTTGCTGTGGACTACACCGGCAAGGATGTGTACTTCAGCCTGAACTACGGCAATGTGGATTACGGCAACCAAGAAGCGAAGTCCAAGAATTCAAACGGGCAGGCGATTTCTTTTGGCGGCTGGTACCGCTTCATTCCGGAAGCAAGAGTCTTCTTTGGTGCTCAGTATTCAACCCATTGGGAAAAGGGTGCCGGCCTCTCGAGTTCAAAAGTGACAGTGGCAACGGCTGCTGAACAAAACGATGGGTGGGAGGGCTACAGCCTTCTGCTGGGTACGGATTACGTGATCGGGAGCCACAAACTGATCGGCGGCGTTCAGTACTACGACGGCGAACTCAGCGGCAATTCCGACTACAACTTCCGCCGCACCGTTTTTTCGGCTGCTTATGAGTACAAATTGGCGAAGAAGGTCTGGCTCTATTTTGCGGCGACACATTCCGTGGGCGGCGGGGATCTGAAAGCGGCTGCAGATAAGGAGGGCCTCACCAAGACCACACAAGTCTTTACGGGTCTTAACTTCAATTTCTGATGATGTGTATTCGGCGCGCTTGATTGGCCAGCATAGAAATGCTTCCTTTTTGGAGGCTCCCCCTTCTTAAGGGCAGTGAAGGTGTGCCATTTTATTTGTCAACGCTAAATTGACATAACCTATAAATTATTAAAAGCACGCGAGGGAGGTGAAGAGCTCTCTCTTGCAAGGCAATCAGTGCATTCTCTTCAATCTTGATGAACTTCGTGTTTCGAGTCTATGGCTGGGATCACGAAGTTTTTTTATTATTTGCTCTATCGTAATTAAGAATGTTTTTTTCATAATTTATTAAATATTGATATTTATTATTTTTGCTATATGAAATATGTTTCTGCATTATAAAAAATAAGTGATGACAGGCCGGTTTTGAGAACCATTTAATTGTTTTCGTGCGTTGTCAACATATTGATGGTTTCAACGACTCATATAAGAAGATGCGTTTGATAAAGACGCAGAGGGGAGGTTGTTCAAATGTGTGCTGACAGGCCGCATCTTTAAATCCTGTATTACTGACAAATATTAAATTTCTTTATAAATAACATAATGTTGTGATGAAGGTGGGCCTGCCTTGGAAGTTATGTATCAACTGATAGTCAATATCTAACAATAAAATTATTTTATTAGACACATGAAGCTAACCCCTAGAAAACAATAAAAAGTTAAGTAAATCTCATGCACACTAATGCTATAAGTTTACGTTTATAAATTTCTAAATCATTTAAGACTAATTTCGTGCAAGTTGTGCTTTCAAAAGGAGGAAAAGTCAATATTTTTTTGTGAGATGGGTATGTTTTTTGGCTGCTAAACGACGGCATGGAATACCCTTTGACTCTGGTTTAAATTGATTGATGTCAATATTAATGAGGAGGGTGATGACAGGATATATTTTGTCTTTTACTGCGTGAGTAGGAAAGACAAGGACCAACCAAAAAATATTCCCAGAGGACAATGAAGATGAATAAAACCTTCAAGACGAAGTGGAGTTCGTTGCGTCAGCAATATATTGTTACCGATGAAAAGCATGTTCTCAAAGGTAAAGCATCCAAGAATACAGTGACCTTGGCTATTGCAGCCGTTCTTGCAATTGCGTCCGGCACTTCTTCGGCTGCGTATGTGGAAAAAGGTGTTGTAGGCAATCAGGCATCGTGGGAAAGTGCTGAATATCAAAAGGACTGGGGACTGGCAGCGATGAATGCCTCAAAGGCCTATTCTCTCGGCTTTAACGGTCAGAATGTGGCTGTCGGCGTCATGGATTCCGGTGCTCTTTTACAGAAGCATCCTGAGTTGGCTGGAAATCGTTTTCATGCCTCTTCAGCCCAGGGCAAGTACGGCTCGACCGGTAATCGTTATCAGACAGGCGTCAGAGGAATAGGCGACGTCTTCAAAAACGGTGATTACAAGGAGGGCGAATCCTTTAATTTAGACGGCAACTTTATTGCCGAAAAGAACGACACTCACGGGACGCACGTGACGGGAACTGTAGGTGCCAATCGTGACGGCAGTGAATTTCATGGCGTAGCTTGGGGGGCCAATGTCTACGTCGGCAACTCCGGCGGAACGGACAACACCAACTATGGTCCATTCCAAGATTACAAGTACTTCCATGCAGCTTGGTCGTCTCTCGCGCAGGATTTAATTGCCGCAAATGGTACTGAACGCGGCGGTGTCATCAACAATTCCTTTGGTACCAATCTTCGTTATGGTGCTTCGGGCGGCACGTCGCTTCCAGTGAACTCTACTGCGCAGACGGAATATGAATACTTCCTCTTTAAGCAGGTCTATGGCGATAAAAAAACGTTTGTTGATGCAGCTTGGGATGCTGTTAAAGGCACCAATGTGGTTCAGGTCTTTACAACTGGCAACCGCGATTTTGCCAACCCTTACTATCGCCCGCTGTACCCGTATTTTTCCCCCGAAGCAGAACGGAACTGGATTGCAGTAGCTGGTCTGCAGAAGGATGGTGTCGGAACTGACGGTAAAGACACGTATAAATGGATCTCAAACTTCAATGAAGCTGGCAATGCGAAGTGGTGGACTATTGCAGCGCCGGGGCGTGATATTTACAGCAGTATCGTCTACGACGATCACTACGAAGATACTGATGCCCTGCATCCTCTGGGCACGCCGGGATATGCCTCTTACGGCGGTACATCCATGGCGGCGCCTCACGTCTCTGGTGCTATGACTGTTCTAATGTCTCGCTATCAGGATATGAATGCTATCCAGGTCCGCGACATCCTTTTCACGACGGCGCGCCATACTAATACGGACGGCTCTCTCTTCACTGGTTGGACTGCTGAAGACGGTGTGCCTGATGTTCTTTACGGTTGGGGTACGCCCGACTTGGATAAAGGCATGTTCGGTCCCAGCCAACTTCTGGGCAAGTTCGAATACAAGGTTAACAACCTGGACGTATGGTCGAACGACATCAGTCAGAAGGCTCTCGATGCACGCAAAGTTGAAGATCAGGCCTGGATGAAGGCCACAACGAACGGCACCGATACATCGGCAGTCTATGAGCTCGGTGAGGCTTATACCGGTATGAAGAATATCGAAAATGCCGTTATCAGCAAAGAAGATGCTGAGAAGTGGCGTCAGGAGTACTACAAGAAGCGCGCAGAAGCCATCCAGAATAAGATCGACAATGCTCTTTATGACGGATCGCTGGTTAAGAACGGTGACGGTACGATTGTTCTGACCGGCAACAATACTTTCCGCGGCGGCGTCACTCTTAATGAGGGCAGCCTTTATGGTTTCAACGACTCCTTCGGTATCACGGAGACCGCTGCGGGCAAGGCCAATGGCCTGGTCACCGTGAACGGCGGCAAGTTTGGCGTTGTCAATAAGTATGACGACAAGCTCACACTGAAAGGCACAATCACTGACGGCGCATCTGATCATTCCGTCGATGCCGTGATCAATGCCGGCGGTACATTCCTTGTAATGGCCGGTCAGGACGTTGAGATGGGCACACTAACCTTCAAGGATGGTGCAGGCTACAGTGTCAGTTCGACTGACATTGATGTACTGAAAGCCGCTTACGAAGGTAATGCTCAGACGGGTACTGTGAAGCTCGATAAGCTCACAGGTCTTGATACTGCCGTTGCGAACCCCGACTATGCGCTCTTCAAAACTGAACTCACGTTCGACGAGACGAGCTCAATTCTGACAGGTACGCTTTCGGCAGATAAGAGTCTCTCATTAGCAAACTATGGGTCTGGCAACGGCCGCAAGATCGGGCAGGCGATTGATGCTGAACGCACCGGCGCTCTTTTCGAGAGCCTCCTCAGTGCCTCGAAGGCTCAGGTCGAATCGACCTATGCGTCTCTGGGTGACGATTTCTATCTCAACAGCCGCAATGCTTCCATCGTCAACGGCTTGACCCTCACACGCGCGGTGAAGGATCAGGCTGCCGGCATCGGTGAAGGCCGCGTTGTTGAAATGGCCGACGGCAATGGCCGTCTATGGGCGACGGGCATCGGCGCCTGGAGTTCCATTGACTACGGCAGCTCTAACATGGACAGCAACTTCTATGCCGGCCTTATCGGCGCAGAGGTTGATGTCGCGGAATCGACCAAGATCGGAGTCTTTTTTGGTGCTGGAACAACGGAGAACAAGGCGGGGAGCTTCAAGGTTGAAAGCAACGACATTCATGTTGGGCTCTATGGTCTGACGAACATTGAAGACATCGCTTCAATCCATTATGGGTTCATCTATACCCATCAGTCTGTCGATGCGAACCGCACGCTGACCGTCAAGGATCTGGCGGGCTACAACAAGTGGTCGGGCGACGCTGATGTTACGCAGATCTTTGCTGAAGCTGCCTTCAAGGGTTTCAACACTGCGGCATATTCAGTGGAACCTTACTTCGGCCTCGCATGGATTCATGCTGAATCAGACGGTTATTCCGAATCTGTCGGCGGCATGACTTTCATAACGAATCCAGAAGATCAAGACCTGCAGGTGAGCTCGCTCGGTATTCGAGCCGGTGTGCCGTTCAGCCTCGGTGCTGCCAAAGTTACTCTGAAGGGCGATCTTGCCTGGAACCACTTTTTCGGCGATACCGAAGCTGAGGCCCGCATGAATCTCGCCGGTTCGGGTACAGCCTTGATCAAAGGCGGAGAACTCTCCGACATGGCGACGGTAGGTCTGGGTGTCGAAGCTCAGCTCAGCAAGACTGCCACGTTCGGACTTTCCTACACGGGTGCTTATGACGGCGATGTAACTATGCACGGTTTGCGGGCCAATCTGCGCTTTGCCTTCTAACTGATAACGCCTTATTCGAACTGGTCGACGTCTTGAAACGGCGACAGGGTAATTCGGCGATTTAAGAAACTGGACCGCTTCAGTTTGAAATGACTGAAGCGGTCTTTATGAACGCCGGCAGGGCTGGAGCAATGTTCAAGGAATAGGACTACATCGGGGTTGGCAGCTAGATGGTTCGTGGCGTTTGACCGTTGGCCGAACAAGCACTGAAGATTCAAACGTCACGCCATTCATGTTTATATGGCGAAAGGCTTTCGAGCCCTTTGCGCATGGGTGCATAGAATGAACGATATCGAGCGTCTAGATCAGCGTCTGCTGCTGACGGAGTCTGACAAAGGGCACAACGCGAAGCCATATTGAATTTAGAAAGCCCAATCAAAATTATCAGAATTGTGTTGGCATTTGGCGATTGGGCAGGGACTGCCGACAACTTTCTGGAAGCAGAAGAGGTTGCAGCTGACAATCGCCGCCAGATAGGTGTATATTCTCTCCATTAAATAAACACATGTTTATTTAATGGAGAATGAATATCATGCAGCGCAGAACCCTTCTGACTTCCGCCGTCGGGGCGGCCGTCGCAGCGACCTTTAGCACGACTGCAGGAGCCGTACAGAATCGCGTTACTGGATCACTGCCCAATGTGATTGATAAAAACATCCGCATTTATGGCAACGACGCTTATCCCGTGCCGCACCGTCGTGCCATGGAGATCGGCGCCGTGCGCGCCCGCATGCCGCACGACTTCGTTCCGGGCAGGCGGTTTCTGCTGAAAAAGGGTGAAATAAGAACGCCCGGCGGAGCGCCGCTTGAAAGCGATGTTGTGCTTGAAGAAAATATGGCTCTGAAGATGCGCGACGGCACGACCATCTATACCGATGTCTTCCGCCCAAATGATGACGGCCGCCATCCCGCGATTGTGGCCTGGAGTCCCTACGGCAAAACCGTGGGCGGTCAGCGTCTGGATGACGTCCCCAAACGTTCCGGCGTTCCGCAGAATGCTGTTTCTGGGCTCGAGAAGTTTGAGGGCGCCGATCCGGCTTTCTGGACAGCGCAGGGCTATGTAGTGCTGAACCCTGATCCCCGCGGCGTGGGGCATTCTGAAGGCGATATTTCCTACTGGGGGCGTCAGCTTGCTGAGGATGGATATGACTTCATTGAATGGGCGGCTGCGCAGTCTTGGAGCAACGGCCGGGTCGGCATGGCCGGCAACTCCTGGCTAACGGTTTCGCAATGGTTTATCGCTGCAGAGAATCCTCCGCACCTTGCTGCCATTGCGCCGTGGGAAGGTTTCTGCGACCACTTTGAAGAACCGGGCACGCGAGGCGGCATTCCAGAGCCCGGGTTCCCGGAAGTGATCATCAAAACCTTTGCCGGTCCGAACTACATTGAGGATCAGCCGCGGATGATTGCCACGCACCTCATAAAGGATGCGTATTGGGAAAACATGGCTGCGCGTCTGGAAAAAATCCAAGTGCCCGCTTATGTGGTGGCGAGTTATACCAATCCGGTGCATACACACGGCTCGTTTGCCGGCTTTATGCGGATTGCCTCCAAAGACAAGTGGCTTCGCGTCAACAACACCAATGAATGGTATGACCTTTATTCACCGAAGTACCGTGCGGAATTGCTGGCCTTCTTTGACCGTTATCTCAAAGGCATGGACAACGGATTTGAAAAGACGCCCCGCGTGCGTTATTCAGTGCTCGACTCGGGCGGCACCGCAGAGCGGGTGGATGTGCCTGCTGAGAACTGGCCGCTGCCGGAAACTACGCTTAAACGTCTGTATCTGGCCGAGGACGGTCGGCTGACGGAGTCTCTTTCGACGAATGCCTCGTCCATGCAGTACGATTCGGCCTCCGGAAGCGTCAAGTTCCGCTATGTCTTCCCAGAGAATGCCGACGTGGTGGGATACATGCGTGCGAAGCTCTGGATGGAGACGCCTGAATCTGATGATATGGATGTTGAGGTGGTTGTCCGCAAAGTGTCGCCGACCGGAGAAGCCCTCCATCGTCCGATTCCAGAGTTTATTGCCCCCGATGCCGTCGCAACGGGAAGACTGCGTGCTTCAATGCGTGAACTCGACGCCAAGCGCACGACAGAGCTCGAACCTTTTTATGTCTACAAACACCCGAAGAAGCTCCGTCCTGGAGAGCGGGTACCGCTCGACATTGCGGTCTGGCCGATGGGCGAACACTATCGAAAAGGGGAGGTCTTGGAGCTCGAGGTGCGCGGCGTGAAGATTGTGCCCACGACCTTTGAAATGGGATTTGGCCGTCATCCCATTCCGGTGCCGGCTGCCGGCGGAACCTATGATCCGCTGCACCCGCCTGTCATGGAGGTGTTGGGAGGCGATGTGCCGGTGCCTGCGAGTGTTTCGGCAGCGACCGTGCCGACGCCGGCTTCGGTCAATCACGGCGCTCATATCGTTCATTTTGGCGGCGCCAACGATTCGTGGCTTCAAATTCCAATTTTGAAGATTTAAGCTCATAGCGGCCAGTTCTGAGCCTCGAGGCGTTAGAGTTGAGTATTCCATCGTTCCCAGCTGAATCAAATGAGCCGGAGCGATGGAGCTGCTTTCATTTTTGAATGCCTGCATATTGAGGAACAGAGCATTATGGACTCCAGCGCAAGACCAACGCAGACCGAAGGAACCGCCCGCCGCCGCGGCAGACGTCCGGCCTCCGAAGTTTCGGGCCGCTCAATACTGCTTGAGACGGCGCAGCGTCATTTTTCACGCTGCGGGTTCGGGGGCACGTCGCTCAGAGCGATTGCGCGGGATGCCGACGTGACGCCGGCTTTGGTTTGCCAGCTTTTCGGCAGCAAAGAGGGACTCTATGACGCGCTCCTTGAGAAGCTCGCTTTAGATCAGCAAACACAGCTCACCGAACTGGTTCGTCTCGCGGACCTTGCAGAACGTCACCCTAAAGCCGCATTTGAACGCTGGGTGCAGATGCTGGTTCAAATTGGTCCCGCCATTTCGGATGTTCCTGCATTGCTCATGCATGAGGTCGACCCCATGCCTGAGGAGCACGACAATGGGGAAAGCCGCATTCCGCGCATTACTGAAAAACTGGTGCGGCCTTTCAAAAGAGCCTCCATGCCCATACTGAGAAAGGCATTGGAAGCAGGCATTATTCGCGGTACCTCTCCAGACCTGGTCTTCTCCCTCCTGATGGGGGCCGTTTCTGCGACGCTCTTGGCGCCGCAGATATCCGGAGAATCCCCGGCAGCGAATATGGATTTTCGCGAACGAGCTGCGGAAAACCTTTTGCTGCTGGTTTTGAAGTGAGATTTTCGCTCACCGATAAATGATCGGCCGGAGGGATGCCTAAAACCATCGTGATCCCCGAAATGCAGACCGCCGTGTTCTGCGGCTGGATCTTGTCCTCACGCCTATAGAGATTGCGGGATTAGCGTGAGAGGTCCAGCCGAAAGCTCGAGATCAAGCGGTTATTTGGCGGCAGTGGTTTGAGTTTGGTCTTGGAGAGACTTCTTTTCTTCCTCGGAAGAAGGCTCTTCCGTTTCATCGTTTTGGGGAATGATGAAGAAGTTCACACGGTCCTTTTCGACAAAGAACGGAGGGTTCAATGCTTTCTCCGGCGCAGGGCCTTTGCGGGTATTGATGTAGGCGTAGACATACTCTGGGAGGTCAGGCGCCGCAGCCATCATGGCCTTTGCCCAGTCGAATTTCGGCTTCAAAACAGCGTCGCGGAACTTGAGCTGAACGTCCTTTCCTTGGATATACCAGACTTGAATCTGCGGGTCGGTGAAGCGCGGCGTTGAAATCTGCGGCGCGAAGGTCCAAAGGCCGAAATTGACAATTTCGATGCCGCACTGACCCATTCCCAAGAGGGTGTCCTTCCAGGGTTTGCATCCCAATTCTTCGTTGACGACCTCAATCCCGGCTTCATTGTTGCCGGTCCCCGTTTTGTCGATGTGGTATGAAATCTGATAGTCCTTGAACTGATCCTGCTTCTTGAGTGACTCAGCGATGGCAGGGATGGCCCTAGCAACGAAAGCGTTGACGGCGGCTTTCCTGTCCTGAGCTTCTTCGGCGCGGACGTATCCCACCAAGCTGTCGGGCGTCGGATCGGTCGAAGGCAAGAGGAGCGACTGTGCGAGCCAGAGACCGAAGCCGATGTTCCAGTCGGCTGTTCCCGAAAGGATGCCGCTCCCTGCAACATTCCCGTGGAGTGCCCCCCAGACGGCGCCGTCAAGCAGCATCGATCCATCGCTCGTCAGCTTGACGTCCTTCGGCGCAGGGCGATCCATGATGTGCTTTACGCCGAATTCCGTTGCGAGATTATTCGCTCGGCTCAATTTTTTTTGATACTGATATTCGGGCGTGTGTTTGGCGGCTCTTTCGGGATCGACGGGGCCGGTGGAAACGCAGCCGGAGAGGGCTGCTGCTGCGGCAGCAGCAGTCAAAGAAAGAAGAAGGGCGGATTTATTCTGCATGACGGGCGGGTTTAAGGATTGGGCGAAGTTTTTCTTGGGCGAAAACTGTTCTGTGTGCCAATCAGCGATTTCTATCGACACAATAGCGGCCAATCATGCAGCAAATGTATACGAAAGCAATATTTGTAATGCTGAGCCTCGGGAGGCTTTTGAGATCATTTCTAACAATCGGTGTTTTTCTCGTTCTGAAGGGAAAAATGAAGGCTTTATTCGGCGGGGAGTGCCGCTCCCCATGGACCTTTAGGGAGTTTTTCCGCGATTTCTCGAGCCATAGAAACGAGGCGCATCAAGGCCGGCGAGGCGGTTTCAAGCGAAGGGAGGGCCAGTCCCAGCGCAACTCGTTCCTGCGGATGAAAGGGCTTTAGGACAACATTGCCTTTGAGGTTGATGCTTTGCAGCCGGTTGTTGACGGAGACGCCTAGTCCGGCATTGACCATGGCATAGGCTGAATACGGGTCATTCGTCTGCAGATGAATTTTCGGTTCAATTTTGTGGCGGGTGAAGAAGTCATCAATGTCCGAATTGTGATGAAGCCGCGGATAGATGAAGGGTTCTTCGGCAATTTGCCTCACGGTAACGCAGTCGGCTTGAATCAAAGGATGCCCGGGCGGCAGCAGCGCCACAAACTCTGTTTCCATCAGCGGGAAAAAGTCGCCGTCGTAGGAGTGCTGAGAAAGAAAGGCGCAGTCGAGCGAGCCGTTTCTCAGCCGCTCGATGAGTTCGGCATCTGCGCCTTCAACCGTTGAAAGCGTGATGGCTGGATAAGCATCGGAAAACTGCTTGAGGAGCTGCGGCAGCCAGGTTGTTGAAATGCTGAAATAGGAGCCGATGGTGAGTGAACCCGTTAATAGTCCCTTCACAGCGGCAATTTCCTCGTGAACGCGGCGTTCGGCAGTCATCAAATCTCTGAGGCGGGCGATGATGGGTTCAGCGCCTTTGGCCGGCACCACGCCGCGTCGGCCTCTGAGGAGAAGCGTTGTTTTGAGTTCGGTTTCGAGCGACGAGATCTGACGGTTGAGTCCCGACTGCGTCATGCCGAGTTTTTCGGCTGCGAGCGAAAAGGTTCCGCATTCAATGGCGGTGAGGAGGTACTCAACTTTTTCCAGATTCATCGAACGTCAGCCCGTGAGGGAAGAGGATACTTATAGTGATTATTTTGCACATCACATGTTCATTCAGGGCATTTTACGCACAAGGCGCTTCGGCATAAACTTCTTTTCCATCGTTGAATTCAGATTCGTTTTCCCCATTCTTGCGGAGCTTATTTATGCTGAACTTTGCCTGTGACTATCTCGATGCCGCACACCCCAAGGTATTCGAGGCGCTCATGAAAAACAACTTCGTGAAGACAGGCTGCTATGACGAGAGCGAAAGCGACTGCTTTTGCAATGCTGCCCGTGAAAAAATTCGCGCTGCCTGCGGCGTGCCGGATGCTGAAGTTCGTTTTCTTTCCGGCGGAACGCAGACCAACAAGGTGGTGATCAGCACGATGCTCAAACCCTGGCAGGGCGTGATTGCGGCCCGAACGGGTCACATTGCCGTGCATGAGGCTGGCGCCATTGAGGCCTCCGGTCACAAAGTGATCGAGATTGCTGAACAGCAGGGCAAAATTTCTGCCGAAGCGGTCGATAAGGTTTTTCGCGCTTGGCACGGTGACGGCAACCGCCTGCACATGGTGGAGCCGGGCATGGTCTACATCACCCAGCCGACGGAATACGGCACCGTCTATTCGCTCGCGGAACTGACTGCACTATCGAAGGTCAGCCGCCGCTGGGGCGCACCGCTTTATGTTGACGGCGCACGGCTTTTTTATGCATTGGGTTCCGCCGCAAACGATGTGACGCTCAGCGATCTGGCTCGTCTCACCGACGTCTTCTATATCGGCGGGACCAAGTGCGGTCTGCTCTTCGGCGAGGCGGTTGTGTTCCCCAAGGCGGGCACGGTGCCGGGGTTCTTCACGCTGATGAAGCAGTACGGCGCTATGCTCGCCAAGAGCAAGGTGCTCGGCATCCAGTTCGATGCGCTCTTTACCGAAGAGCTTGGCCTTGAGCTCGGCCGTCACGCCGTGCTTCAGGCCGACCGCATCCGTGAAGCACTGACGAAGAAGGGCTGTGAACTGCTTTTTGGCAGCACGACCAATCAGATCTTCCTGCGGCTCACCAATGCGGAAGCTGATCGTCTGGGGCAGTCCGTCGCAATGAGTTTCTGGGAGCGGCTCGATGATGAGCATGTCGTGAAGCGCATTGCCACTTCATGGGCAACGGACCCCAAGGATGTGGATGCTTTGATCGCGCTCTTTTAAGCGCCCCGTCTCGGCCGCATCAATCTCACTGCGGCCGAAGGCGCGGCAGCCTGAGGCCGAACGCTAAAACGAACGGCGGGCGCCTTCTTTTGAGGAGGCCCCCGCCGTTCTTTTTCGATCTCCGATTCGGAAAATGCTTCAGGATTTCGAATCAGCTCCGTCGCCAGGCATGAAACTTCTCACGGAGCGTCTCAAAAAGCGTGAAGAGGAACGGGATAAAGAAGATCCCGATGAGCGTGGCCGTGAGCATGCCCGCGAAGGTTGTGATGCCGATGGCCCGACGGCTCGCGGAGCCCGCCCCTGTCGCGAACACCAGCGGCAGGACGCCGAAGAGGAAGCTCCAGGCCGTCATCATCACCGCGCGGAAGCGGATGGAGGCGCCTTGCTTGGCGGCTTCAATGATCGAGAGCCCGGACTCACGAGCTGTTTTCGCGAATTCGACCATCAAAATGGCGTTCTTTCCGGCCAGACCGATGAGCATCACCATGCCGAGCTGCGTGTAAATCGACATGTCGCCGCCGGTGAGTTCGAGCCCCAGGAGCGCTCCCATGACGGCAAAGAGCACGGAAAGCATGACCGAGAGCGGAATCGTCCAGCTTTCATACTGTGCGACAAGGAACAAGTACGCAAAGAGAAGCGCCAGACCCATCAAAGTGACGATTTGACCGGCGTTCTGCCTTTCCTGATAGGAGAGGCCCGTCCACTCGATGTGATAGTCCTTGGGGAGCGACGCGGCGGCCGTATCCTCAATGGCCTTATAAAAGGCCCCTGAGCTCACCCCGGCAGCGCTTTGCGCATTGACCCCCGCAGAGGTCATCTTGTTAAAGCGCGTAATCTGCTGAGGCCCCACTTCCCAGGAGAGTGAGCCCAGGGCTGAGAGCGGCACAATATTGCCGTCAGAGGATGTTGTGGGAATTTCTTCGAGCGAGAGGTTTGATCCGCGGTATTTTGAATCAGCCTGCACGATGACTTCGTAGTTGCTGCCGTTCATTGTGAAGTCGTTCACATAGTAGGAGGCGAGCAGCGTCTGCATGGTGGAGTAGACGTCCGAGGCAGGCACCTGAAGGAGCTCAGCTTTTTCGCGGTCGAGCGTGAAGCGCAGCTGCGGCGTGTCAGCGCTGTAGGAGCTCATGGCGAAGAGCGTTTCCGGGCGGTCACCGAGCGCCGACTTAAAGCGGTTCACGGCATCCGAGAGATGCGCCGTATCGACCGTCCCGACGCCGCAGATTTCAAAGGATGCGCCGCCCGTGCCGCCCAGACCCATAATGGCGGGCGGCGTGAAAGAGACAATCTCCGCGGCGGCAATGTTCTGGGTGCGTTTGGCAATTTCGGCCTGAATGGCTGAAAGCTGCGTTTCCGGGGTCGTGCGTTCGTTCCAGGGCTTGAGGTCCAGAACGGCCATGCCGGCGTATTCGCCGGATCCGGAGAGCATGCTCATGCCGACATTCTGCATAACGGTCTGCACGCCCGGAATGGTGCGAAGCCGCTCGAGCACGGTTTCCATCACGGCTTCCGTACGGTTTTGCGTGGCGTCCGCCGGGAGCTCGATATTGGCAAAGATAACGCCTTTGTCTTCAGAAGGAATGAAGGCCGTCGGAATCCGCCCATAGAGGAACCAGGTGACGCCCACGGCAGCAATCATCCCGACGGCCGCAATCAGACTGCGGCGGATAAGCCAGGCCGAGCCCCGCACATAGCTTTCGCGGGAGGCTGAAAGAAACCGATTGAAGGGCTTAAAGAACTTTGCTGAAAATCCCCGCGAAGCCTGCTCGGCATCTGCTGCACCGTCGCCGGGGCGCAGCACGAGTGCGCAGAGCGCCGGGGAGAGCGTGAGCGCAACGACGGCTGAAATAGAGAGCGCCACGCACATGGAGACGGCAAACTGGCGGTAAATTGCTCCCACCATGCCGCCGTAGAAGGCGAGCGGCAGATAGCAGGCAACCGTGACAAGCGTCGTGGCGATAACGGCGCCGGTGATTTCCTGCATGCTCTTGACGGCCGCATCGTGCGGTGAGAGGCCCTGAGCAATCAGACGCTCGGTGTTTTCGACGACGACGATGGCGTCGTCAACGAGCGAGCCGATGACGAGAATGAGACCAAAGAGCGTGAGCGTATTGATGCTTAAGCCCAACGCGGCCATGACGGTGAAGGTGCCGATCAAAGAGACCGGAATCGCCGCGGCCGGGATGAGCGTAGCCCGCCAGCTCTGCAGGAACGCCCAGGTGATGAGGATCACCAGCAGAAGGGCGGAAAGGATGGTGACAACCATTTCCTCCATGGTTGTCTGAATGAATTTTGTCGGATCGTAGGCGGGACTCACGGTGACGCCTTCTGGCAGCCGCGGCTCCCATTCAGCGAGCTTGGCCTTGACGCGGTTCATCGTGGCGAGCGCATTGGCATCAGGACTGCGGTAGAGCGCGAGCCCAACGGCCGGTTCGCCGTTGATGGTGGTGCCGCCGGTGTAGCTGCTCGAGCCCAGTTCGACTCGAGCGACGTCGCTCAGACGCACAACGCGTCCGCTCGCGGCATCGCTTCGAAGAATAATGGCGCCGAATTCGGCAGGATCCGCCAGACGGCCGGTCACATTCACCTTGTAGGTGACGGAATCTGAAGATCCTTCACTGCCGACATTGCCCGGCGCAGCCTGAATGTTCTGCGCATTGATGGCGTTTGTTACATCGCTCGTGCTGATGCCCATCCCGGCCATGCGCACTGGATCAAGCCAAATGCGCATTGCGTATTCGCTCTCGCTCATCATGCTCGTGGACGAAACTCCGTCGACGCGCGCTAGGTCGTCTTTAAGCGTTTTGTCAACGTAGTTGGCGAGCTCATTAAGATCCATCGACGCGCCGTTGGTGCGGAAGACGAACATGCCGAGCGTGTCGCTGCCGCGTTTTTCCACTGATACGCCGGTTTTCGTCACTTCGCTCGGCAGCTGGGCATCGGCACGCTTGACGGCATTTTGCAGATTAACGAGCGCAATGTCGCTGTCGGTCCCTGTTTTGAAGGTGACTTGGCAGTTGTACGTACCCGAATTGGAGCTCGTCGACGAAAAGTAAAGGAGATCCTCAACGCCGTTGATTTCGTTTTCAATCGGAATGGCAACGGTCTGTGTGACAACGTCCGCGGAAGCGCCCGCATAGGTGGCCGAGATGAAAAGCGTCGGCGGGCTGATTTCCGGATATTCCTCCACGGGGAGGTTCCAAAGGGAAATCAGTCCTGAAATAGTGATGACGAGACTCACCACCGCGGCAAAGCGCGGGTGCTCGATGAAAAACTTGGAAAACATCAATGCCCCCCAATCAGTTGGACGGCTGCTCGGAGGTGTTGCCGGCAGATTGAGCCGCCGCCTGCAGGACCTTGACGGTTTTCCCTTCGCCCGCCTTCTGCATGCCTTCCACAACGACAACATCGTCTTTTTGGAGCCCGGCGGTGATGAGCTGTAGGCCGTTCACCGCACGGCCGACCTCCACTCGGCGCTTTTGAGTCTTGGGCGCGCCGTCCTGAGGTGCATTCACTACCCAGACGTAGGCGCCTTCGGCGTCATGCTGCAGAGCCGAAGGCTGCACGGCCGGGAAGAGAGAATCGGGCTTTGAGAGCGTAATGGTGATCGTCACCGTGCTTCCCGGGACGAGGCGGCCGAGAGGATCCGTAAATTCCGCAGCGGCATAGAGCGTATCGGTCTTCTCGTCGGCAGCGTTGTCGACCGCGGTGATGCGGCCGATTTCCGAAAGGACGGATCCGTCCGAAAGTTCCGCCTGCACAGCGGCCGATTTTTGAAGCTCCGCAATACTGCCGAAGAGCCCGGCGATGTCCTTCATCGAAAGCGCTGCGCGGACTCGAACGGGGGACACGGACACCAGTGTGGCGAGGGTCGTGCTTGCTGAACCGGCGGCCGTCACGTAGTTCCCGGCCGAGTAGTTGGTGAAGCTCATGCGGCCGTCCATCGGGGCGGCAATCACACAATGCTTCAGATTGTCTTCGGCAGTGATCAGCGCGGCTTTGGCAGAGGCGAGCGCGGCAGCAGAGGTTTTCGCGGTTCGTTCAGCGGCGTCAAGCACATCGCGGCTCGAGGCCTTTTGTTCGTAGAGCGCCTGCTGACGCTTATAGTCGCGTTCGGCGTAGAGCGCTTCGGCCTGAGCCTGCATGACGGCGGCGTTGGCAGACTCGAGCGCAGCCTGGTACTGCACATCGTCAAGACGGTAGAGCACATCGCCCTTTTTGACGAGCGCGCCGTCGGCAAAAGCAACCTCTTTTATTTCACCGGACACTCTGGCAGTGATATTGACCGTATGGAGCGCAGTCACGCGGCCAGCCAATCGGCGGCTAACGGTCTGAGGCAGCATTTCTACGGCTTGGACGGCCACCACAGGGAGTTTGGCGTTTGGCGCTGAGGCAGCCTGGACGGAGCCGAAGAGGTTCGCGGCAAGGCATGCCGAAGAGAGTGCCGCAAGCGTGATGAGGCGGATAGAAGTGCGTTTCATGAGAATTTTGTGTTTCCAAATCAATATTCAGCCTAAAGCCGGCGGTCAGTCCGGTCAATCACTGCTCGCGGCAGTCGATCTCTCACTCCACTCGGAGCGGGCTTTAGCGAGACCGAGCTCGAGGGTGCGGTGAAAAGCGGCGCGGTCTTCGGGCGGCGCCTCCGCAATGAGACTCTCAAGCAGGGCATTCATCATGGCTTCATGGCGATGAATTTGTCTGATGCCTTCATCGGTGAGCCGAATCACGACGGCGCGGCGGTCGTTGGGTGCGGTTGACCGGTCGATCAGGCCGACGTCGACCAATGTCTGAACGGTTTGCGATACAGCCCCGGGCGAGAGCGACACGGCCTGAGCCAAGGCTTTGACGCCAAGCCCCTCGGGATGAACGAGCTGAAGCTGATGGAGAATCTTGCCGGGTGCCGTTGGGATAAAGCCGTCGATTTTTTCAGGCTTATGCCGTGCGTCACGGCTTTGTTCGCGCGCGCACCCGAGCCTAAGGAGGAGTTCAGTTAAGTCGGGCAGGTCAGTCCAGGACATGTTGATCCAAAAATAATTTAGCAGCTAAACTATTTTTATTCTAAACATTCTATGGACGGCAGAAACCGCAGGACTGATGCAAAGTGTTGCTGCCTCAAAAGCGGATGAAAGCGATATAATTCGCCGGCAAAATAAATGTAACATACGACCTGCACAGCGCAGGGCGTCCGCAGGAGCAGCAATGCCGAAACGATTAATGCCGACTCGCGACAATCTTCGCAGGAGCCACGGCGCCCTTAATGCTTCGGAAAATGACATTGCGGGCGTTGAGCTCATGCTTTACCTCATCCGCGCGTCCGATGTGATTCGTGAAGAAATCTACGGCGCACTTCGGCGCGATACCGGACTGACAGAAGGGAAATTCGCACTCCTGATGATTCTTTATGACATCAGCGAACCGGTGCCCTTGGTGGAGCTTTCCGTGCGCATTGGCGTATCTCCCTCGACCACCTCCATCATGGTGACGCGCATGCTGCAGACAGAGGAGCCGCTCGTCGCCAAAACCGTAGATCCCGTTGATGCCCGCTCGGCCCTGATTTCACTCACGCCCGCCGGCCGCCGGCTCTTGGAGTCGGCCATGCTCCCGCATTTCAACCGTGTCAGTGATTTCGCCAAAACGCTCTCGAGCGCGGAACGCGAAACCATGATTGCGCTCTTAAAGAAACTCGTGGCCGGACACTGACACGATCCTTGCATATTCCCACGACTTTGATGCCGTTCGGGGCTCTCCTGAAGCGGCCTGCGTTTTCTTTTTTGCAACACTTTGCCGACAAAATAAAATGAATCTCTCCAAAAAGCAGATTAGAGACATCACGCGCACCGCACTCGGATTTACCGGTGTGCTCTGCGCAGCAGCCGCATTGATCTGGCTGGGAAACCGCAACGATGCCGTGACGAATGCTGAAAGTCTCAAGGCAGGCATTCTCACGGCGCATCAGGTGAAAGCGGCTTTCGAAACGGTGGGCGGGCGTCTCGTTGACCGTCCGATTGAAGAAGGCATGACGGTTGAAGCGGGCGCGAAGCTCCTCGCCATTGACGGCACAGATATTGGCCTTTCGATTCGTCAGACTGAGGCGCTGATTCATCAGGCCGATGCGCAGATAGCTGCCGAAGAGGAAGGCATTCGACTTGCGCTTGCCGAAGCGAATACTGAGGAGCAAACCCTCTGGCGTCAGATTGAAGCGTCTGAGGCGGCCCGGAAGTCGGCCTCAGCAGAATGGCTTCGCGCCGAGGCTGATTGGAAGAGAGCTCAGCGGCTCTTGCCGCGGGGGGCAATGGCGCAGTCGGATTTCGATGCGCTTAAAGCCGCCGCGGCCTCTGCGCGGGAAGGCCTCTCCTCGGCAGAGCGTGCCTTGGATGCCGCCTGCGTCGGGGCTCGCGCGGAAGACCGTCAAAAGCTCTCGCGCACGGGATCCGCCGAAGGCATGCGGCTCGATGCTGTGGTCAACGCCCGTCAGGCGGCGGAAAACCGGCGCATCAGCCTGGAGTCGCTCAAAGCCGGGCGTGAGGCTTCCGCTGCTGCCCTGGAGCAGCTCAAAGTCAACCAGAGCCGCCTGACGCTTAAGGCGCCGGAAAAAGCCAAAGTGCTCGAAGTGCTCTATGAAAAGGGAGAACTGGTTTCCCCCAATACCCCGGCCGTACTGCTTGAATCCGAGCGTCTTTATTTCGACATCTACGTCGCCGAAAACAAGGTGAAGGGCTTTCAGGAGGGCGCCAAGGTGACCTGCTGGTCGCCCGCTCTAGGCCAGAATGTGCGCGGGACCGTGCTTTCCGTGACCGCTGCGCCCGACTTCGCGGACCTCAAAATGGTCCGTGAACGCGGTCAGGCGGATCTGACGCTCTTCAAAGTCCGCATCAATGTCGAACCGGCCGAGGGGCTCCTGACCGGCATGACGCTGGAGGTGAAGCTGTGATCCGCCGATTTCTGCGCATTTCCCGCAGCATTCTTGAAGAATGGACTGCCATGTTTTCCGGGCGGTTTCCGCCCTACCACAAGATGGGCATTGCGGTTGCGGTGATTACTACCGTCGCATTTTCCATCATTCTTAGCCACGATGTGGTTTTCGAAGCGCCCGTGGCGGTGATCGACCTCGATCAGTCACGCTGGTCGGCGGAGTTGATTGAAAAACTTAATGCCTCGTCCTATATGCAGGTTGAGCGCGTCGTGCATTCCCCGGCAGATCCCCGCCGGATGACAGCTCACGACCGAGTACAGGCCGTGATTTTCATTCCGAAGGATGCGCAGGCGTCCTTGCTTCGCGGTGCTCAGACCGTCCGGCTCGGTACCTATCTGGACGACTCCAATACCGCCCAGAACGGCGGACTCATTTCTCAGCTTAATGAAATCACGGCTGAGCTTAGTGCTGAAAGAGCGGCTTCCCGTCCCGGCGGCGTCTCCGCACTCGGACAGACAACTGCCGGCACCGAGGCGCTCCTGTCGCCCCTTCGCATGGGGTTTCGATATCTTTCCAATCCAACGGGGCAGGGTGCAACCGGAACGGTCATCAACTTTTTGCTGTTCTTCTCGCTCATGTTCCACGGCCTCACGAGTCTCATGATCATCGGACGGCTGCGCGTCACCGGTCTGTGGAATACGTCGGTCCTTTCGGGAAGTCTGGTGTCACTTCTTTTGCGCGGCGTCCCTTATGCGCTCATTTATACGACGGTGGTGACGACCGCCATATCGGTCCTCACCACATTCGGGCAGCTGAGGTTCGCCGGCAGTATTTGGCAGTTTGTGCCGGCCCTCTTTTTGGGCGCCATGGCTAATACTTGGGTGGCCTATTTGCTCTCCTGGAACTGCAAAAATCCGGGCGAAGGCGCCGGGCGCATGATCTTTCTCGTGCCGGTCGGTTTTATCCTCGGCGGCGCCACCATGGCTGTCGGCTTTCTGCACGGATGGGTAAAGTTCGCCTCTTTCGGCATTCCGCTCGTCTGGATCTTCAATTTCTGGCGCGACATTGGCCTGCGGGGCATTGACTGGGCGGGTATGGCGGATTTATGGGGCTGCTTCTTCGGGTACCTCACCTTCATTGCGCTCTTGGTCGGCATTCGTTTTTGGCGTGAGGAGGTCAAAATGATGGCCGACAGGAAGGACGCTTGGGAGACCCTGCGCGACGTGGAAAACGCATCGGCGGAGCTCGATCAGTTTCCGGATCCGGATGGCCGACGCGGTGAACCCATTTTCCCCGAAGTTGTTCGACGAAACACCTCCGATCTGCTTCAGTGAAGATGCGGCTATGTTCATTTCGTTGCAGTCCCTTCATTGCTCCGCAGCACACCTGCTTTTATGAAAGGATCTTCAGGAATGTTGTGCAAAATATCGAGTTAACCCTCATACGGAAAAAACTCTTAAAAGTTTCCAAAATTGAAACTAAAAATTTCTCAAAATAACCAAATTAATCAAGCCCGATCATAGACTCGCTGTAACAAAAAAAGGTTGAGTGCCACATGTACATCACCCCGAAATACATGCACTCGATCAATAGGAGCGACAACTATGACCCCCGCCACACTTTTCCGGACCGTTCTGTTTGGAGTATTCATTACAAACGCAGCCTGTGCCGCACCGGATCCTGACACGTACAAGGCTCGCGATTGGAGCAAGCAATATCCGCTTGAGTACTATTCCTCACTTGGCAGCGCCGATGATCTTGACGACCTTGGCGATCCTAACTTCGGCTACGGGCACGGCTCTCAGGCGAAATACATGATCAAGTCGATCGAAAAGGCCAACAAAAGCGGCGGTCTCAACGCGACTTGTTTTTCCTGCAAGACAGCACGCTTTAACGATATGTACACCGTCTATGGCGACGAAGTTTTCTCCGGTCAAAAGTCGACGAAGTACAGTGCGATGCTCAGTCCGCTTGACTTCTGGAGCTGCGAGACCTGCCATGCAGATATGACCAAGCCTGCCGCTACAGCGGGCGCACAACTCATCACGACGAAGATCTTTGGCAAAGAACTCTTTAACAAGCTTCCGCCCAAGAGTGCGGTCTGTGCCCAGTGCCATAACAATCTTGCTCCGTGGTCTGACTCGCGCATTATTCCTTCCGTGATTGCCATTAAAGAGAAGAAGACCGCCTACCGTTACGGTTGGGAGCCGGAAGGACTCATCAAGGCTACTTTGGAAGATGCTCAGCCCGAAGGTGTCCGTTATCCGGAAGGAAAGACTTACGAGATGACGAAGTATGCTCACGCGAAGACGGACAAGAAACTCGGGATTTACCTGATCGCAAACGGCAACCATGCTGACGCAGAGGTCTACATGGACAGTGTGCATTACAAGCTGAACGTGGGTTGTGCTGACTGTCACATGCCGATAGTGGAAGACAAGACAGGAACGCGCTACCGCTCGCACGATTCCTCAAAATCGGTTCTGAACTCCAAGGCTTCCATGCAGTACTGTTTGGGCTGTCATACGAGCGACAAGGTAAAGACTGTCAAAGACATGGTTGCATACGTGCGTAACGCTCAGAAGAGTGTGGCTGAAAAGGACGCCGCCGTCGCGAAAAAGCAAGATGAAACATTTGACCTGCTCAAAGTCGCCATTGAGGGCAAAAAGCTTGACGAGAAGGCCATTAATGAGGCTAAGTTCAAGTATGCCGTTGCGGCCTACTACAAGGAATTTGTTTACGGAAACCGTGGTGCCACACCTGGCGAAAAGGTAGCTCACAACCCGGAAAAGAACCGCCGTTATCTCGAAAAGGCACTTTCTGTTCTTGACGAAGCCCAGACGATCCTGAAAAACTAACTCGGAAGGCGTTGAATTTGCTGGGGCCGCATCTCAAATCAGAGAGCGGCCTTGACAGTTTCAGGATTCACGCCGAAATGAGTAAGCCAGGTTGTCCAACGATCTGACTCTTCGTCTCTTAATGTCTCTCGGATGATCGCCATGAGGTCATTGATGACCGGATCGTTGTTATGCTTCATGTGGCAGCAGACATAGGTGTCGTTGGGCTTACGGTGCCAGCCGGGCAACACCGCAACCAGTTTTCCGGTTTTTATTTCCGGCAGCACTGTGCTGATGGATACATCGATCGAGATGGCGCGCCCGAGAAGCAGTAGGGATCGGCAGGTAGTGGTGTCCGCATAGATGATGCGGTCGCTGTCGGGCACAAAGTATGTTTCTTCACCATGCTGCAGACGTCTGGAAAAGCTGCGGTTTTCCGGATTGCGAATCGCAATCGTAAAGCGCTCGAGTTCGGTGATGTCTTGCGGCAGGCCGTATCTTGCGACAAAACTATGGCTTGCAAGCATGAGAAAGCCGTTGGTGCGGATGAAGTCCGCGCGCAGTGTCTGATTGTTCGGGAAAAAACCAAATTGTGCGATGTCTACGTCGCCAGCGAGGAGGCGCTCGTAGCCTTCATCGCCGAAAAATTCGAGTCTGAGCCCTGGACTAGCGGATGCGTAGTCAAGAAGTCGTTCAAGAATAGCGTCATTGCGGACATTGATCGGCAGACAGATCCGGATAATGCGCCCATGTACGGTTTCTCCCTTAGCCTCACTTTTGAGCGTTTGGATGATGCGCTGCGCTTCCACGTTGGCCTTAACCAGTTTTTGAGCAATGGGGACGAGACGTTCAAAATTGCGGGTGAGTGTCGCCGGCCGCGTCGTGCGGTCAAGCAGCTGCAGCTGCGTCTGTGTTTCAAATGCGGCGATGAGCTTTGATGCCGAGGAAAGACTCAGCCTGAGTTGCGCACTGGCCCGTGCTAGCGACTTGGTACGCTGACAGGCTATGAGAAGCTCCCAAAAAAGCTGTTTATCAAACTGTGTCATAGTTGAGAAGACAGGAGAACCGGCTGAGGTAGGAGTTTGGCTGACGCTGCGGAGTCAAGAATGTCAACCGGTCACTGGAAAGAATAGACCGTAACGCAGAAGTTAGGTTCATTATTGCGGCAGCGTTCCTGTCTGACTGGGTATCAAGCGGTCCTGCACCGTCGAAGCGACGAGTATTCTCGTTTCTCCATACAACTTAAGGATATCTACGTGGCGTAACGGTGCAGGGCTATAGATTCTCGCATTGTTGTGTTTGACGGTGTTACGTCAGGTACCTGTTATAGGATCGCCTGTTGGGTGGCAGGCAGGATATTTATCACTGAGTGCACCTGATCCAGTGTGAACATTGAATTGTCTCCTTGTTTTCGTTCGCCTTCGACCAAAGGGAAATGCTTTGCGCATGTGAGGGGCGTTGGCGTTCCACCACGGGCCGCATCCATTGACGGACGATTTCCATGCTAGTTCGCTTGGCAGTCCTCTGCGTCTCAGCTCTCGTTCCCGAGTTGTGGGACGCTTCCATGCCCGCCAGACCAGTTTGCGCAGATGCCGGCGAATGTGAATGTCGATACGTTCGAAGACCTCTTTCCGATCGTCCAGCGCGTAATAGGTTCTCCATCCGCGCAGGATCATCGTCAAGGCCTTGATCGTTCCCAAGAGGGATCTTCCGCGGCCTCGACGCAGGATCGGCCTGAGCTTGTACATAAGTCGTGCAAAGCTCGCCTTAGCGACACGCGGCGCCCCTGACGTTCCCACGAACGTATATCCGAGAAATTTGGACTTCGAAGGACGAAAGAGGCCGCTCTTGCTGCGATTCACCCGCAGTTTGAGCGTTCCCTCTATGAACTTAATCGTCTTTTCCAGTACACGTTCCCCG
>CEAG01009504.1_pt1 | contig 36994 bp, 25 predicted proteins | sample 554891 | NCBI WGS metagenome assembly CEAG01 (sample SAMEA3182116, study PRJEB8094) | gut metagenome | biome: human; feature: gut; material: Stool; isolation source: human stools | place: Canada | collected 2014-02-25
GAATAGCGACGCCGATCGCCTGACCGACATTGCGGGTCGCGGTCTGGATACCGCTGGACTGCTGAGCGTCGCGGGCATTGACTGCCCCTGCGATGATATTGGAAGACTGTGAAGCAACAAAGCCCTGCCCGGCGCCGAAGAAGAACAGGCCCACATACATCAGCCAGTTAACTCCGTAAGGATTTAAGGACAACGCCATCGGGATCGTCGAAAGGGCAACCATAGCGATACCCGTGCGGCAGATCTTTTTCGGCGAAGCATCGGGACTGAACTTGGGGATACCCATAGAGAACACGATCATCGGGATCGCCATAGCACTCATGGCTATACCGGTCATAATGGCGCTGAAACCGGCGACCAGCTGCAGATAAGTGATGACCAGGAAGAACGACCCGCCGAAGCAGAGGAACAGCATCGCTGTAAGATACAGTCCACTGCGTACCTGCGGCGTCGTTAAGAAGGAGGAAGGAATAAGACAGGAACCATAGGTTTTTTCAACATTACGTTCGATACGGACCAAGAGCACCAGAGTGATAAGCCCCAGCAGCGCGATAAACAAAGCTGGTGACATACCGAACAAAACTAACGGACTGCCGCCGATAACAGGCGGCGCGATCGGATCGATCAGGCCCCAGACGGGGATCTTGCTGATACCGATGATCAGTAAAAACAGGCCGGCAACGGCAACGACCGTACCTTTCAGGTCAAAACGCACTTTTTGTTCGGGCAGCGGTACATCGCCCACCAGCAGCGAACCAACAAAAACGATAGTAAAATAAACGGCCATGCAGCTAAAGGCTATGCGCCAGTCAAAAGTATCGATCAAAAAACCGGCGGCGATAGGGCCGAGGCAGGAAGCGATACCTGTAGCAGCGCCGATAGCCCCGAAAGCGAAAGCGCGGTCATTGCCCTGATACAAACCGGGGATCAGCCCGAGTACAGAAGGGATAAGGAAACTGGCGCCGATACCGACCAGCAGACGGCCGCCCCAGGTGAACATAAAAATGTTGCCGGAGAAAGCTACGACAAGTTCGCCGACGGCGCACATCGCAGCGCCGATGCGGAAAGTTTTTTTCCAGCCGACGATCAGGCCGACCATACCGCCGACGATCATCAGGCAGCCGGCGCACAAAGAATAAATAATGTTGGCCAGCTGGATGTCTGACATTGTCGCATTAAGACTGGCCAGCAGGGAAGCTGTAGCCACGGTAAGCACCGAATTATCGCCGGAAGTGCCGATCTGGGCCATGACTAGAGGAAAGAGACCGAGAAACTTGTATTTACTGAGAGCAGAGTTAGTAGACATAATGACCTCCCCAAAACTTTAGAATTTAAATATCTTGCAAGATTTCTTCTTGTCTTTATTGTAAAACCTGGGGTAGAATAAGTATAATACTAGTTATTGTATGTACTCATAAGCTATTTGTTATGAAAGGTGACGGTCATGGATCTATTACAGCTCAAGTATTTTAAAGTAGTCGCCGAACAGGAACACATCACCAAATCAGCCAAGCTGCTGATGGTATCACAGCCCTATCTGAGCGCTATCGTTGCCCGGCTGGAAGAAGAAATGGGCGGGCAGCTTTTTGACCGCGACGGACGTAACGTAGTGCTGAACGAATACGGCAAGATCCTGCTGCATCATGCCAACGAAGCCCTGCAGCATCTGGAGGACGCCAAAAAGGAAATCGCCGACATGCGCTCGCGCGATACTAAATACATTCGTCTTGGCAGCAGCAGTACCATGCTTTCCAAACGCTGGCTGGTGGATTTTCTTAAAGAACATGACGATATCAGGCTGGCGCATCTGCTGGCAGCGCATAACGAGATCATGGACGGACTGCTGAGCGGCCGCTTTGACTTTGGGCTGACAACGGGCAGGCTCGATCATCCTAAGATCATTTCAGTGCCGCTGTGGAAAGACCGCTATACACTGCTGGTCGGAGCCAGGCACCCTATGGCCCGCCGCCGGAAGATCTATCTGCAGGATATCAAAAACGAAAAGATCTGCGCCCTGCCGGAGGATCAAAGCAAGCTGCGGATCGTTGACGAGCTGTGTAAAAAAGCCGGCTTCGAGCCGGACTTTGTCCTGGAAGGCAATGTTGAGCTGCTGAGCGACTATATGCGTGAAGGGCTGGGCGTTTCTTTCGGACTGGCGAGCGTCAGAGATGCTTACCGCGATATCCGTTCCATACCGCTGGCTGACGAGATAGGTGAAGCCAGTATTTACCTGTCGTGGTGCGGTGAGCGTTATCTCACCAATTCCATGCTGACGCTGCAAAGTTATCTGCGGGAAGTAGGCAAACAGATAGAAGCTGAGGTGTAACTGCCGCGTAGTATAAAAAAATAACGTGAAAATAAAAAGACTGAGCTTAGGCTCAGTCTTTTTATTTATATTACCAGGCAAGGCATGAACTGCGCAGACGCCAACAGTTGTAAAGCCGCGGGCGTAATGCGCCGGGCAAGACTCGCAGACCTTTTACACAAACAAACAGTAAGTGTCTTGCGGGGGGGTACAAACGTGCTATAATGAATGCGATTATTACAATAGATAAAAATTTTGATGTTACACAAAATAAAAAATATTTTAATTTCGATTTTTAAAACTAAAATACTAATATTCCCGAAAACTGAGGTGAAGTATGTACGATGAAAGCTGTCTGCTGTCTATCGGCAGCAATATCCGCCTGCTGCGCAGTACCTGCCGGTTGAAGCAGCAGCAGTTTGCCGAACGTATCGGCATCAGTCAGACCCATCTGAGCAATATCGAGCATAACAATGTGCAGGTCAGTTTAAAGCTGCTGGTGCGCAGCGCCAATGTTTTGGGCTGCAGCCTGGAAACACTGCTGGACAGAAAAGTGGCCGCCGAGTGGGCACCGGCATATGCTGCAGAGGCTGATGAGCAGGTGGTGGGTGCAAAAAGTAAGATCAGTACCGTCGCAGAAATTGACGAACAGGAGCAGTACTCGCTGGAGGAAGTGCGCCTTTTGCTGAAGCTGCTGCAGCTGGGTAAGGGGCGCCTAAGATAGCAGCTGTGTGCGCATCGGCCTTAAAAGCAGGCGTTATTTTAATTCCGGCGTGCTTGTATCGGCAAAGCCTGGAAAGCGATTGAAAATGACTTGCAGGACGAAGTAGAGTTAAAAGAATAAGTAAATCCAGCAAAACACCGTACAGAAAACTGTACGGTGTTTTTTTATGCCTGTCAGAATGATTCATTTATAACGATGATATTAGTATTTTTTCTTTGAAGATATATTTCACATAAAATATAAAGCGGGAAAATGGCGAGACATGTACTGCAATGGGGAGTAGGGACATATTGAAGCAGCAAATATAAAGAAAATATTACTGAATTTTATACGTGAATTTATTGTAAACTTTTCTTTTAAATGGTAAAATTAAAAAAATAGATTGAAAATAATCTTAGTCAATCAATAACATTTGTTTAAATAAATAAAATATAATTATCGCTGATGCGATGAATGTTATTATAAATGTGAAGAAAGAAGGCTGTAATATTGCAAAAAAGTAAAAAGTTCTATAAACTTTTCTCAATTTCAGTGGTTATTCTGGTAGTTTTGCTTATCTGGTATTATATTTTTGTCATGTTTAATAGCACCGAAAGAGCAAAGCAGGCTGAAAATATAAAGAATCATCCTTTTCCTGTAATTCTTGCAGCTAGTGAAGTTAATACTGATATTATGTCTTTGCGTGGCCAATTAGAATGTTTAACTATAGTGCGCGCACCTGAAATGTTGAAAAGTGTGCGCCACAATTTAAGTAATATCGATGCGCATATGCAAAAAAATCTTGATTTTATAGTTCGTTACTGTATATCAAAACCGCAGGATTCTGTTGCCTTAAGGGACCAATATTTGGTTTTTCGGGAGGAGTTAAACAGTGTCTTGCTTTTATATGAAGACCCGTCTGTAAGTGAAGAAAAAATACGTAATATTATTGCTGTAAAAACAACTACAGAAATCAATGAACTACAGCGATTGAATGCAGAGATCATTGAGGCAACCAAGGGGAAAATGCTGGAATATGCAGATACAGCCCTTGTTGCTCATAAGAAAATGCAGGTACTTTCGACAGTCGCTATTGTAATAATTTTCTTGGTTTTAGGAATTTGCCTTCTGCTTATTTATAAAGGTCGTAAAAGTGACGCAACGCGGTATGCCCTTACTCAGGCTCTTGAAAGTGCCCACAATGCAAATGCTGCAAAATCTCTGTTTTTATCTAATATGAGTCATGATATACGTACGCCTATGAATGCTATTATTGGCATGACGGCGATAGCCGCTATGAATATTGATAATAAGCATAAGGTGCAAAATTGTCTTCAAAAGATAACGATATCTTCTAAGCATTTACTTGAACTGATTAATGAGGTCTTGGATATGAGCAAGATTGAAAGTGGTAAAGTTGCTCTTAATAATGAAGAATTCACTTTGTCGGAGGTGATAGATAGTTTTATAACTATGGTCAGGCCGCAGATAAACGCAAAAAAGCTTGATTTTGACGTGAAGATTAATTGTTTGGAGCACGAAATGCTTATCGGCGATACAATGCGCCTGAATCAGATTTTACTGAATATTGTTGGTAATGCAGTTAAATTTACGCCTGAAGGCGGGAAGATAAGGTTGATTATCTGTGAACTGCCAGTACGTCATCAAGGTTATGCTACCTATCGTTTTACCATACAGGATAACGGAATAGGTATGGAAGAAGAGTTTTTGGAAAAGATTTTTGAGCCTTTCGAAAGAGCGCAGAATTCCACTAAAAGTAAGATCTTTGGCACTGGGCTGGGGATGGCCATTACTAAAAATATTGTTGATATGATGAACGGACAAATAAGTGTGAGCAGTAAACTAAACGAAGGAACGACATTTGAGGTAACGCTAAATCTAGAAATGCAGAGGGAAGATGTGCAGATCACCGACTTCAGCAGTTTGCAGGAGCTGCGGGTACTTATGGTAGATGATGAGCGTGATGTTTGTGAAAATACAGTAAAAATGCTGAACGAAATGGGGATGCACAGTGAGTGGGTGCTGACAGGGGCAGAGGCGGTAGAAAAAGTTGCCGCAGAGCATTATATAGGGCACGATTATAACACTGTTATTATTGATTGGAAAATGCCGGAAATGGATGGATTAGAAACAACGCGCCGTATACGCAGCCGGGTTGGCAATGATATACCGATCATTATTTTAACGGCTTATGACTGGAGTGAGATAGAAGAAGAGGCCAAAGCCGCAGGTGTAAATGCCTTTTTAGCAAAGCCGCTGTTTAAATCTTATCTTCAGCATGTTATGAACAGTATTGCTTTAGACAGAATTGATATGCTTACTGGCGCAGAACAGCAAACGTGTCATAATAAAGAGACTTTTCAAGGGCGCGTGCTTTTAGTTGAAGATAATGTTCTGAATATGGAGATTGCCGAAGAATTTGTTAAAATGTGCGGAGGAACGGTTGAAAAAGCCTGGGATGGATACGAGGCTGTGCAAAAAATGCACGAAGTACCAAACGGTTATTATTCTCTGATTTTTATGGATATACAAATGCCATGCATGAATGGTTATGAAGCAACACAACAAATACGAAAAACAGAGTGGGAACGGGGACTTGTCTATACACCTATATTCGCCATGTCTGCTAATGCCTTTGAGGATGACATGGATAAAGCTTATGATGCCGGTATGGATGGTTATATTACAAAACCTGTATCATTTGAAGAAATTAGCAAAGTATTGAAAGAAATAAAAGAAGATGGCAGTAAACTAAAATAATTATCAGACAATACTCTAATCATAAAACATAAGTTTTGAAAGAATAAATAATATGAATAAAACCTCTAATTTGGTTGTAGATCAAATTAGAGGTTTTATTTTTTTAGCAATATTCTTTCTAACAGAATAACAGCAGGTTTATACATCAATAAATACAACATAAAACAGCGCAGACGCCGATAGTTTTACAGTCTCTGGCGTAATGCGCCTCAAGACCTGTAAAAGTTTTAGTCAAACAAACCAATAATGTCTTGTGGGGGGGTAAAGAAGTGCTATAATAATTATAGTTATTATTGTAATAATATAGTTATTGTATTCGTTAAAAATATAGATCGGTTATAAATGAAAACAAATATTTGCTTATGATCCGTAAAGAATAGTCAGGAAATCAATCATGACAATTTTGGAAGTTAAAATAAAATTGTAAACATTTAAGCTTCAGCAAAGAAAGATTAACTATTAAAAGTCAAGGACAAAAACAGTAAGAAATAAGCGCAAGATTGGTTTAAAAAAGATACAACGAATAAAGGTCAGATATGACCTTTGTAAATAAAATAACTAAACATAAGGCTGCTTAGATTTTTCCTGAGCAAAAATTAGACGTACTAATTTCTTGGCCGCGTGAGAAATAGCAACATTGTAATGCTTGCCCTCAGATCTTTTCCTGGCTAGATAAGCAGAGAAAACAGAATTCCAATGACATACAAATTTAGCAGCATTAAAAATGGCGTAGCGTAAATATCTGGAACCACGTTTTTCCATGTGAGGATAGCAATTTTTTAACTGACCAGATTGGTATGTTGAGGGAGAAAGTCCCGTGTAAGTCAAAAGCTTATCAGCAGAGTCAAATCTGGAAAAATCGTCAGTTTCAGCAATTATCATTGCAGCCATCCTAAATCCAAGCCCGGGAATGGTAGTAATTGGAGAATTAAGAGACGCCATAATCTTATTTATCTCTGCTTCAATATCGTCTATTTCAGGATCTAATTCACTAATAAGGTGAATGGTGTGTTTAAGTTCTAAATTTGGATGCATGATAAAACAATCATGTTTGTCTTTAGAAACGTCAATACCAACAGAAGTCATGATAAAATCTCCAATGAAAAACTTAATACTGTATCCACAGAACATCTTACTATTGCAACCTTGTTCTAGATAAACCGTCTGGCGGTATTTAACTGATTAACAAAAATGTAAGAGACTGTGGTTTGAACCTTTCTTGAACCATCTTGTGGTAGGAGAATGAAACAAATCCACAGCAGCTCTTACAGTGTAGCATAAGTCCTTGGAGAGGGACATTAATAACTACTACTCTATAATACAAGGGGAGATTTTTATGTTAAAAAGATTGATGGTTTTGGGGGTCACGATGCTTTTGACAGCCAGTGTATCAGTAACTGCGTTGGCGTCAGATCTAAAGATCAAAGACAAAGTAATCAGGGAAGGCGCGGTAAAGGTAGTCACGCCGATTTTTAAAGGCGCTGACGGCGGCAAAGATATAGATACCATGATTACATTGCAGGCCAATAAAAATACGGCTATAAATTTGTATTCGTTATTGAATGGCACCGAACCGAAAGAAATGGACGAAGCATTTTCCCCGCTTTTTGAAGAGGACCAGGATAAAGTTAAGGCCAGTCTGAATTTTATGAAAGGCCTGGCTCATGCTGCTAACGTTACGTTAGAAACACAAGCCAAAGCCGCAGGTAAGGATTTTAAAACATCAAAATATTATGCTGATGCCAGCTATAATATGTATACAACCAGTTCGGTGATGATTTCTTACAGCCAGTCTGTGGAATCCTATACAGGCGGAGAATATGATAACGAAGCGGTTATTACGACAACAGTTAATTTGAAAAATGGCAAAACATTAACTTTGGCTGATATGTTCCTTCCCGGCAGTGATTACAAAGAAAGACTGGCCTGGGTCATTGATAAACAGCAGAAAGGCGATGCCAGATTGAAAGTGAATATGGGGAAACCTGCTGTTGTATACAATAAACTGGCTATTACCGGTAATGAAAAGTTCTGTCTTGATTCCAGAGAGATCCATGGTCTTGGGCTGATTATATTTTATAATCCAGGGGAAATAGCTCCTGTTTCTGAAGGTGTAGTTGAATATTCGATCCCGATTGATACTATTTTTGATATCATGGCAGATATTTAATAAATTTAAAGTAAATGGAGATGGCTTAAAATGATTAGAAAAATGCTTTTAAGCATTGTAACGGCAGGCTTTATTCTGCTGTCAACTTCGATTGGCTATGCGACAACTGTAACTAAAATCATGACCGGGGATTATGTTGGGCAAACTGTTACTATTCAGGGAAAAATAACGGAACATTTGGGCGGTACATTTTATCATTTGACTGATTATACGGGAGAATTTATCCGTGTTAATCTGGCAGGGATGGGACTGGTCGACAAGGAACATGATATTTCTATCGAAGGCGTTATTTCACTGCGTGATAATGTGCTGACGCTTGAAGCAAGAAGAGTCTTCTATGACCAGGAAAGCATCAATGACACGGATACGCCGCGTGTTACTATAGGCAAGCTGTTGAGTAACGATGGTTATATTGGCAGCCGGGTCTCTATAGAGGGTACTGTTAAGGAATATCTGGGTGATGATTATGTCATGTTCTATGACCGTAAGGGTGAACATATAGTAGTAAAATTAAATTATAACCAAATCGGTGTCAATGAGCGGGTCATTATTTACGGTGTCCCGGATTTTGCAAATCAACGCTTAGAGTTTTCTCTGGATCATTTTGAATACAAATAAAGCAGAACAATAGTTGAAAGGATGTATGCACATGAAAAGACTTTTTGCATTCTTGGCAGCAGTAATGGTGTTATGTGTCAGTGGATTATCCTTGGCGGCGCCAAGCCAGGTAAGCCAGAGCAGAGCGGCTATCGCAGCGGCAGAGGCTGAGATTCCCGCTTCATGCAATATGATCGGTTATACTGAAAAGGACGGAATAAGCAGTATAGTATTTCAGGATACCGATACGCTGGAACATTATTATGTAAAAGTGGTAGCTGCTACCTCTAAGGTTAAAGAGATAGAAGTAAAAGGCGCAACTTTTATTAAAGGCAGTACTATTATCAATAAAACTCCCGAAGAAATCATAAGTTTTGTTGAAGCCGAATATCTTGATGCGCGTGACATCACCGTCAAATTGGAAAAAGAAGGTAACAATTCTTATTATAAAGCGCAATTTAAAGCGGACAGATTTGAAGGTGAAATGGAATTTAATCCTGCTACAGGCGCTATCATTGAACGTAGTTTAGAGTATTATCTGTAAAATAATATAATCTGTTGTTCAAAGATGTCACTGTGTACCAGGCAGTGACATCTTTTTATAAAAGAGAAGTATATTTGTAGACATTACGGAAAAAGTGTTGTTTAAATGATAAATAAAGGAGCCGGGGAAAGTGAAAGCAGAAAAAGATTGCGGGCAGATATTTGCAAATTTAACAGTAATATGCCCTATCTGCGGGCGCGAGTTCGGATGTAATAAAAATTATCATGTTTATACTTCGATGGAATGCAGAAAAAAGAAGTTTTACTGCTCGTATTCGTGCTATAAACAAAGGCCCAATCCAAAAGAGAAAGGGTAGTGCGGCTGCTGGGGTAAAGCGGCAGGGGAAGACTGCAAATAAAAGAACCGGTATGAATTTGCTTCATACCGGTTCTTTTATTTGTTAAGACTGTTTTTTATTTGCGGCTGCGCTCTGTGCGTCGGCTAAAGTAACATCTTCGTGCGGGTCGGCGATGCTTTTTTTTGCTGCCGTCGCCTTTGGTTAAGATGAGTTCTAAAGTTTTTCCATTGTAGAAGAATAATAATATTTTTGATATAATATATCATGTAATATAATAAAAAGTATGTAAATAATTGCAATTTAAAGGTAATTTTATAGAGAGGTGTTGTCAGAATTGTGGAGGTTTTAATATGATAGAAAGCTACGGTGCTTTGTTAGATAGTGCCGGGATTAACGTATGTAGATGTTTGCTGGATGAAAATATGACGTTTTTGGAAGCCAATGAAAATTTTTATAAGAGTGCAGGCTACAATGAAGCTGAATATCGGGTGTTATTCCCCAATATCAGGAGCTGTTATAAAGGATATGAAATTGAGTTTCAGAAAATCAAAAGTGCCTTTGATGATGTTGTTGCAAACGGAGGGAGCCATGTCAAAATAGACTGCCGTCGGCCCTTGCGAGACGGAAGCTGTGCCTGGATCAATATCGATGGCATGATAACCGGCGAAAAGATCGATGGCGCTGTGGTCTTGATGGCTGCTTATTCTGACATCAGCAGTTTGATAGATTTAAAAGTAGAGCGAGATAGATTGAAGGAGGAAAAAAACCGCTATTTTGAATGGATGATGAACGAATATATGGGTAATATTTATATTTCTGATATTGAGACCTATGAGATTCTTTTTTTAAATAAGGCTGCTTGTACGACTTTACAAGCTTCGCAGGGAGAACTGCTGGGCAAAAAGTGTTATGAGGTGCTACAGGGGCGGACTTCGCCTTGCCCTTTTTGTAATAATGCCATGCTAACAGAGGAAGAAGTTTATTCTTGGGAATTTGCCAATCCTAAGCTGAATAAAAAATTTTTGATTAAGGACAGGATCATCAATTGGCAGGGGCGTAGGTCAAGGATAGAACTTTGGTATGATATACTGAGTTCTGAATATAAGCTGGGTAAAAATAGTATGGAATGGTCAGCTAGCTTAAACGCTATTCCAGGAGGCCTGGTAAGGGTTGATGCCAGAGACTATGATACTATTCTTTGGTATGGCGGTAATTTTTTGGAGGTGCTGGGGTATACGGAAGAACAGTTTAAAAATGAGCTGCATTCTAAATGCGGTCATATTCATCCCGAGGATAGGGAGCGTGCCTTATCTTTAATGCAAACTATTAACAACACTGGTGACTATATTATTGATGAGTTCCGATTTGTAACTCGTAGCGGGGAGACCAAAATACTGACAGTGACATGTTATTATGTGAGTGGAGCGGACAGCTGGGATGGTATCCCTTCTATTTACAGTATGGGGATTGATATTACTAAATATCGGATGGAGCAGGAACGGCAGCGCAAAGCACTGGAAGAAGCATATCAGTCGCTGCATGTAGCTAATCTGGCCAAAAGTAATTTTCTTTCTGCTATGTCACATGATATTCGTACGCCAATGAACGCCATTATAGGTATGACGGCTATCGCCAATGCAAATTTAGATACTCCCGCGAAGATCAGCAGCTGCCTGGAAAAGATCAATATATCCGGTAAGCATTTGCTGAACCTGATTAATGAAGTGCTGGATATGTCTAAAATTGAAAGCGGTAAAGTTGACCTGGTGTTAGAAGAAGTTGGGCTGCCGGATGTGGTGGATAATATAGTCAGTATGTGCCGACCTTTAATTGAAGAAAAAAAACAGCACTTTAAAGTTAATATAGTAAATGTTCGTAACGAAAATGTAATAATTGATGTCGCTAGGCTGCAGCAGGTGTTTATGAATCTGCTTTCCAATGCTGTTAAATATACTTCTGCCGGTGGCTCGATCAAGCTAACGATCAATGAACTGCATTCGGAAATACCTGGTAAGGGTAATTATGAGTTTATTTTTGAAGATAATGGTATTGGAATGTCGCAAGAATATATGCAGCATATTTTTGAACCTTTTTCCCGTGCTGATGATCCAAATGTCAGTAGGCTTCAGGGAACCGGTTTGGGGTTGGCTATTGCACATAATATAGTGAATATGATGAATGGGACGATTGAGGTTAGAAGCGAGCTGGGGCAGGGAAGTATCTTTACCGTTACTGTACCGTTAGATTTGTATCAAAAAGAAGATGTTGGACATGATAAGTTGCTGGGGCTGCCGGTATTGGTTGTAGATGACGACCAGGCAGTCTGCGAAAGTGCAACGATGCTGCTGCAGGAATTGGGTATGCGGGGCAGTTGGGTTTTATCGGGAGAAGAGGCAGTTGTCAGGGTTTGTGACGCGCATATTCAGCAAGATGACTTTTATGCTGTGATCCTTGATTGGAAAATGCCGGGTATGGGCGGTTTGGAAACTGTCAGGGCGATACGTGAGCGTGTAGGTACTGATGTGCCGATTATTATCATTTCTGCTTACGATTATTCTGATATAGAAAAAGAGTTCCTTGATGCCGGTGCTAATGCTTTTATTAACAAACCTTTATTTAAGTCTAAAATGCTGCATGTCTTACAGTTATTTTGTGACAGCTGTAAAGCTGATGAGACTAAGAAGCCTGAAGGTAAACGATATGCTGATTTATCCGGTAGAAGAGTTCTTCTGGTTGAGGATAATGAACTGAATCGTGAGATCGCAGTGGAACTTCTGCAGATGTATGGTATTGCGGTAGAAGAAGCAGAAAACGGAAAAATTGCTGTGGAACGGTTTGAAAAATCGGCACCGGGCTATTATGACGCGATCCTGATGGATATTCAGATGCCGGTTATGGACGGGTATCAGGCAACACAGGCTATTCGTAGCTTGAGGCGTGCTGATGCCGGGAGCATACCTATTTTGGCTTTAACAGCAAATGCTTTTGCAACTGATGCAGGTAAAGCTAAAAATGCCGGAATGAACGAGCATATTACAAAACCGATCAATTTAGATATTTTATTTACAGCGTTGCTGAAATGGATAGTATAAAATAGCTGTTTGAAAAAACTGTTCAGAGATTCTGGACAGTTTTTTATATGATCCAGTCGGGCTACTTTAGCGGTGTGGGGAGGGTTGTAAGCTTTCTTGACGCTGCCAGCGCTGTAATATACAATGATAACAGCGGCAGTTACTGTTTTAAAAGTTTTGGATGCAGCTGAAATTTGGAGCTGAATGATAAAAAAGATTTTAGATGGCGATTTGATTTATGAAATTTTATCGGTTATAGAAGAGATTTCGGCGGTATAGAGAAAAAGATCTGGCTGCTTAAGCATGAAGGTGCAGATCTGAAAAAATTATTCGTGCCGAAAAAAGGGACGGCTTTGTGATTTGTTAAAACAGCACTATGAATTTGTTTCTGCATCTGTCAACAAAAAAGTAGACACTATAAAAACTTGTGTTTTTATAGTGTCTACTTTTATTTTACCAATGCACACAGAATTTATCTGAACGGTGCTTTCGTTTATTCACCTAAAAGCTGGGCTTTTAGCTTATGGTATTCGCGCGGGAAGTAAGGTGTGAGCTGTGATTCGCGGTGGTCGTAGCCATAAGCGCGCCGGGTGATGCTGACAATGGGAGGCGCCTGGATACGTTTGGCAACTGCCAGTGTGTTCATCAGTTTCCACCAGTGTTCCAGATCGGCGATAAAACTGTGTGCGTCCGGGAAGGCTTCGCTGATGATGTCTGCTTCACAGCCAAGATGTTCTGCCAGTGTTCCTTCGCTGTACCAGAGCAGGATCTCGGCAGGCGATGTTTTGCGCCACTGTTCAAGAAAGCTGCGGAACAGTTTGTCGTGATAGGGATAGACCAGCGGGTCGCCGCCGGTGCCTACTGTCTGTTCGGAGGAAAGTTCGGCGCTGGGACGGATCTTGAAGATCGCTTCCGGCAGTACCTGACGCTGAAATACTTTTTCGTTCAGGTAGCGTCCCAGTTCGTAAACATGGTGCTTCCACAGGTCGCCGATAGGCGCCAGAGCGCCGCAGATGTCGCCGTAAAAGGTGGCGTAGCCGACGGTGAGCTCGGTTTTATTGGAGTTGCAGGAGAAGGCGCCGCCAAAGGCAGCAGCCAGGCCTGCTACGACACGGGAGCCCCGGTCGCGTGACTGAATATTTTCGTAGATCAGCGGCGAGATTGTAAGTTGAAAATCTCGGTGCTGATGATAACTGTGGATAGGTGTCTGTGTAAGCTGTTCGCTGGTATGCAGGCAGCTTTCGGTGATAGGGATAACGGTATAGTTGGCCCCCAGTGCCTGCGCTGTTTGTTCGGCGATCGTCTGTGTCATGGGCGAGTTGTAGCGACTGGGCATATTGACCAGCAGAACGTTGTCTGGACCGAGGATATCGACAAACAGGGCGGCGGTGACGGCACTGTCGATGCCGCCGGAAAGCCCGATGGTCATTTTGCCGATGCCTGCCTGTTCAAGGAAACGCTGGCAGCCGTAGCGGAGGCTATGATAAACCTCATCGATCTCACTGCGGGGATCAGAGGTGATGTCGCTGGTGTCGATAGCTTTGGCTTTGCTGTCCCAGCTAGCGCAGAGCGTAGCTTCTGCATACATGGGCGCATCGGTGAGCAGCCAGCCGTCAGAGCCGTAAACACAGCTGCAGCCGTCAAAGGTGAAGATGTTTTTGCCGTTGTTCTGGATCCCTACATTATTGCAGTAGATGAGCGGGATGCCGGCTTTTTGCGCGGCGCTGCCGAATAGTCGATGTCGTTTGCTGTTTTTGTTGATGCTGAAGGGTGAGCAGGAGATGTTGCATAAAAGTTCGGCACCATGCTGCTCCAGCAGCTGAGGCACATCTAAAAAGTAGTTTTCGGTCCAGCCGTCTTCACACAGCATCAGGCCCAGTTTGACGGTTTCGCCGTGGGCGGTGACAGTGAGCGGCTGGTGCAGGCAGGCAACCTGTTTGTCAAGTTCCAGAGCCAGCTGCCGTAAGCCGTAAAAATGACGGTTGTCATCAAATTCGCGGTAGTTGGGCAGGGCATTTTTTACGATAAAATCATAGGGCAGGGTGCCGTTAGTCAGCAGCTTGCCGTGCTGTGCGGCAAAAGCGGCGTTGTATTTGCGGGCACGTCCGTCTTCATTGCGTTTGCTGTTATCGACGGCTATATTGCCGAAGATGACGCACAGCTCGCCGCAGTTTTCCGTGGCGGCGATGATTTCGTCGCCGTAGGCAGCGCAGTCTTCGATGAAAGCTGTTTGCTCCCACAGGTCGCCTAAAAAGTAGCCCGGTACTGCCAGCTCTGGCAGCAGCAGGATGTCGATGCCGTTTTGGCAGGCCATATCCATATGATGCAGGATCTTTTTACTGTTGAGGTCCGGTCGCCCGGCAATGATTTCTATTTGCCCGCAGGCTATTTTAAGTGCCACAGTACACCTCTTTTAAAGTTTGCTGAAAGCTTTTTGTATTTGCGTTTAAAAACCTATGATGTTATTATAGCAGAAGGAAGGCGGTTATGCCACTTCCAGAGGAGGCAGGAAGTTATGAAACAGAAAAAAACCAATGCGGCGCGCAGGCTTGATGAACTGAAAATAGCGTACCGCCTGATGGAATATACTGTGGACGAGGAGCATCTGGACGCTGTGCATGTAGCGACCGAGGTTGGAATGCCAGCAGCCCAGGTTTTTAAAACGCTGGTAGTGCGCGGTGATAAAACAGGAGTTATTTTTGCCTGTATACCGGGTGACGGCGAGCTGGATCTGAAGGCTTTGGCTAAAGCCAGCGGTAATAAGCGGGCCGAGCTGGTGCCTTTAAAAGAGGTACTGCCGCTGACTGGTTATATTCGCGGCGGCTGTTCGCCATTGGGGGCTAAAAAGAATTATCCTGTATATATGGATGCCAGCAGCAACAGCTGGGACGAAATTGCTGTCAGCGCCGGTGTGCGCGGTATGCAGATCGTAGCAGCTCCGGCTGATTTGCAGCAGGCAACACGGGCTGTAGTGGCGTCTTTGACTTTCTAAATACATAGAAAATACTTGTTTGGAAAATACAAATGTGGTATGATTTCTCCGTAGTGAATTAATGAAAGTGAGGTTCCTGCAATGTTATTTGTAAGTACCCGCGGCAAAACTGACCTGGTATGCTCGGCGCATGCTATTACCCGTGGTCTGGCTGACGACGGCGGTCTGTTCGTACCGCAGAAATTCCCGGAACTTTCGCTGGGCGAGATTGTGTCCATGCGCAGTATGACTTATAAAGAACGGGCTGTGGCGATTTTATCGCTGTTTTTGACCGATTATACTAAAGAAGAATTATTTGAATGTGCCGATGCTGCTTATTCGCGGACTAAATTCGGCGTTGAACCTGTGCCTTTGCGGAAGGTGAATGAGAATACGGATGTGCTGGAGTTATGGCATGGGCCGACTTCGGCTTTTAAGGATATGGCATTGCAGATCCTGCCGCATCTTTTGACGAAAGCGATAGGCAAAACCGGCGAGAGCAATAAAGTGGTTATTTTAGTGGCTACTTCAGGCGATACCGGCAAGGCGGCATTAGAAGGTTTTGCTAATGTAAAGGATACCGAGATCATCGTTTTCTATCCTGAAGACGGCGTAAGCGCGATCCAGAAACGTCAGATGCTGACACAGACCGGTGATAATGTACGCGTTATCGGTATCAAGGGCAATTTTGACGATGCTCAGCGCGGCGTCAAAGAGCTTTTCGGCGATACTGCGCTGGAAGAGGAGCTGCAGAGCAAGGGCTATGTGTTCAGCTCGGCCAATTCGATCAACTGGGGGCGTCTGGTACCGCAGATCGTGTATTATTTCAGCGCTTACAGCGATGCTGTGGCCAATGGCCGCATCAAAGCGGGTGAAAAGATCAATTTTGCTGTGCCGACCGGCAATTTCGGTGATATCCTGGCCGGCTATTATGCCAAGCTTATGGGGCTGCCGGTGGCAAAGTTTATCTGCGCTTCCAACAGCAATAATGTTTTGAGCGATTTTATCAATACCGGTATTTATGACAGACGCCGCGAGTTTTATAAAACTGTTTCGCCGTCGATGGATATTCTGGTTTCAAGCAATTTGGAGCGTTTGTTGTACAGCATTACTGAAGACGATGCCGCAAAGGTGTCGGAATGGATGCAGCAGCTGACGGCCAATGGAACTTATAATGTCGGAGAAAAGGTCAACAATAGGATTCTGGAAGAATTCTTTGGAGCCTGGGTCGATGAGCTGGAAACGAAGGAAACCATCGGGCGCGTTTTCAATGATAATGAATATTTGATGGATCCGCATACTGCGGTAGCCTGGCGGGCCTGCGAAAAGTATCGCCTGGTATCCAGCGATGATACATATTGTATCGTGCTTTCTACGGCCAGTCCGTATAAATTCAGTGATGTGGTGCTGGAAGCTGCAGGCAGTGAGGAGGACGCTAAACTGGAGCCGTTTGACGGTTTGCGTAAGCTGCATGCTCTGAGCGGCTTGCCTATACCGGAGCCAATGCTGGCGATGGAGAAAATGCCGATCCTGCATCAGGAAGTGATCGAATCTGCCGATATGAAAAAAGCGGTGGAGACGGCACTGAAACTGTGATGCACACAGCTTTGATAACAGAATTAAGCGCTTACTGCTTCGGCAGTAGGCGTTTTTTATTTAGTAAAGTTTGATATAAAATGTATGATTATTACTTTTTTTACTTAATATTGAAGGAAAAAGCAGGGATTTTGAGGTAAATTCTCGAATAATTACTGTTATAAAAATTTGTAGAGGTTAGGAGCTGAAGAAAATGCCATATTTGTTTTTTACTTTATTTATCAGTGTTATTGTGGCTGTGTTTGCAGTGCAGAATGCTGTTAGCGTGTCGCTTAATTTTGCTGTATGGACGATGCAGACGAATTTAGTGATCGTTATTCTGGGTTCGGCCCTGCTGGGTGCTTTGGCAACCTTGTTTTTTACCCTGATGATGAAGGCGAAGCATTATCTGCAAGATAAAAAGACCCGCGAAGAGATGGCGGCCCTGCAAAAGGACAATGCCAAGCTGCGTGAGGAGGTTGCGATGCTGATGCATACGCAGAAATTACATAAAGAAGCTGCTGCTAAGGCTGAACCGGCAGTAACGGCGGCAGACGAATGAGGAAACGAAAGATTTGGCAGTTGCAGAAGTGTGACAGAGAATATGCTGCAGGCATAGCTGCCGATCTGGGGGTTTCGCCTGTGGTGGTCAGCGTGTTGCTGAACCGGGGCATCAGGGAAAAAGAAGAGATCAGAGAATTTTTGTTCGGCAGCGAGCAGCCGTTTCATGAGCCTTTGCTGATGAAGGATATGCAGAAGGCCGCCGAGCGTATTTTAGAGGCTGTAAAAAACGGTGAACAGATCACTGTTTATGGCGATTATGACGTTGACGGTATCAGCGCCAGTTCACTCTTGTATTTGTATTTGCAGGGGCTTGGCGCCAAGGTCAACACGTATATCCCCAAAAGAAAAAATGAAGGCTACGGACTGAACAACGAAGCGCTGGCGGCTTTGGCCGAAGCAGGTACGACGCTTTTGGTGACAGTTGACTGCGGTATCAGCGGCGTAGACGAGGTGGCTGCTGCCCCGGCAGGGCTGGAGATCATCATTACCGATCATCACACGCCGCCGGATGTTTTGCCGGCGGCTTACGCGATCGTTAATCCGCATCAGCGCGACTGCAGATATCCGTTTAAGTATCTTTCCGGCGTGGGCGTGGCTTTTAAGCTGTGTCAGGCGCTGCATCAGATGCAGCATTTGACGGAGCCCTTATGGTCGGAGCTGACCGAGCTTGTGGCTTTGGGCACGGTAGCCGATATCGTGCCGCTGCGCGGCGAAAACCGCGCGCTGGTGAAGATGGGCCTGTCGGCGATGGAAAATACCGGGATCGTAGGTTTACAGAAGCTTATTGAACATAGTGGCTGTCCGCAGCAGAATATTTCGGCTGAGAACATCGGCTTTATTCTGGCGCCGCGGCTGAACGCTGTAGGTCGTTTGGAGCACGCTCAGTCGGCAGTAGAGCTTTTGGTTACTGACGATGCTGCTAAAGCAGATATGGTTGCCGAACAGCTGAATGCGGAAAATGCTTTGCGCCAGGAGATCAGCCGCAAGATATTTATTGAGGCTGAAGCGATGCTGGCACAGCAGGAGCGGATCGAAACGGCGATCGTGCTGGCTAAAGAGGGCTGGCATGCAGGCGTTATCGGTATCGTTGCTTCAAGGCTGGTAGATAAATATCATTTGCCGACGATTTTGATCAGTATTGATGGCGAGGCGGCTAAAGGCAGCTGCCGCAGTATTCCGGCACTGGATCTGTACAGTGCTTTGAACGAGTGCAGCGAATTGCTGCTGCAGTTTGGCGGTCATCATCAGGCGGCTGGTCTGACGCTGCGTGCGGCCAGGGTAGAATCTTTCAAAAAGCGTTTTCTGGGTGTGGTCAGGGGGCGTTTGGAACCTGCTGATTATCAGCCGCGCCTGAAGATAGAGTGTTTGCTGGATAAAAACGAGGAGGTTTCGCTGCAGCTGGTCAGGGAACTGGCGATGCTGGAACCGCTGGGCTGTGATAACCAGCCGCCGTTGTTTGCTTTTAAGGATGCGGTGGTGCATTATCCCAAGGCTTTCGGACGTGATAATAACCATCTGCGTTTTTATACCGATTACGGCAATTACAATTATCACAGTATTATGTGGAACGGTGCGGCTGATTTGGCCTGCCTGTATAATAACGCGGTTGTCGATCTGGCGTTTATGCCGAAGCTGAACGTCTGGAAGGATAAGGAAAGCGTGAATCTGCAGGTGGTTGATTTTGACCAGGCGCTGCAGGTCTATGATTATCGTAACTGTAATGTCAGCAAGGAAACCGTACTGAAAAATATTTTACAAACAAGCAAAAAAACAGTAATATATGTAAATAACACTGACTTTGCGCCGGAATCTGCAAGTATGATGCCGGACGTGCAGGTGCTTGCTTATGGCGAGCAGGCCGAGGCGACGGCAGAGAATATTATTTTTTATGATTTCCCGCAGCGGGAGATATTTATAAACGGCGCTTTGCCTGTGCCTAAGGGCAGCGGTAAACGGCTGCTGCTTTTATATACCAGGGCTGAGGCTGACAAACTGTGCGCAGAGATTGAAAAGCTTTATCCGGGACGAGGCCAGCTGGTACACGCTTATAAGGAACTTGCCTGTACACTGCGTCAGCAGGCCGTTATCGACAGGGCTGATTTGCTTCGATCGGCTGCCGATATTTCGGAGGAGGCCTTAAAGGTGTTTGAGGAGCTGGATTTTATCCGTGATGAGCATGGTAAGATCAGTTTTGGTAATTTGCAGAAAAATGATTTGCAGAATTCGCCGACGTTCAGGGGATTGCAGGAAGAGGGACGGGCGGCTTTTGCAAGCTGTCAGAGAAATATACAGATCAGTCCGGAGGAGATCATTGGGCTGTGGCAGGGAAACAGATTCAATAAATAAGGAAGTGCTAAGATGCCTGAAACAGGAAATGTTGTTTGTGTGGAGGATTTTTTTGCGACGATCGAAAGCTATTTGAATAAGGAACAGGTGGAGTTTGTACGTAAGGCTTATGACGTGGCTGCTGAGGCTCATGCCAGCCAGCGCCGCAAGTCGGGCGAGCCTTATATCATTCATCCGCTTGGGGTAGCTACGATCTTATCGCAGCTCCAGCTGGACGAACTGACCTTGGCGGCAGCTTTTTTGCATGATGTGGTGGAGGATACTGATATCAGCCTGGATTCCCTGAAAGAGAGCTTCGGGCAGAAGGTAGCCGATCTGGTAGACGGCGTTACTAAGTTAGGCAAGATCGAGTATATTTCCAAGGAAGAGCAGCAGATCGAAAATTACCGTAAGATGTTTCTGGCGATGGCCAAGGATATCCGCGTAGTTATGATAAAACTGGCCGACAGGCTGCATAATATGCGGACGATGAAATTTATGCCGGTGCATAAGCAGCAGTCTATTTCGCGCGAAACGATGGAGATTTATGCGCCTTTGGCTCACCGTTTGGGTATTTATACCATTAAGTGGGAGCTGGAGGATCTGGCATTCCGTTATATGGAGCCGGAGATCTATTATGATCTGGTCGAGCAGGTCAAGGTCAAACGCCGCGAGCGTGAGGCAATGGTCCATTCTGCTATGGGTGAGATCAAAGAGCATCTTGATTCGATGAATATTACGTGCGAGATCCAGGGACGCCCCAAGAATTTTTACAGTATCCATAAAAAGATGCTGCGCGACCATAAGGAACTGAGTGAGATTTATGATCTGCTGGCGATCCGTGTGCTGGTAGACAGCGTTAAGGACTGCTACGGCACTCTGGGCGTTGTGCACAGCATGTGGCGTCCTATACCTGGGCGCTTTAAGGATTATGTTGCTGTGCCGAAGTCGAATATGTACCAGTCGCTGCATACTACGGTGCTGTATGGTAACGGGCAGCCGCTGGAGATCCAGATCAGGACTTTTGAGATGCACCGCATTTCTGAATATGGTATCGCGGCTCATTGGCGTTATAAGGAAAGCGGCGGCAGCAAGCCTGCTCCGTCTGCCGGCGGTGATAAAACTTTTGATGCCAAGCTGTCATGGCTGCGTCAGCTGCTGGAATGGCATCAGGATATGAGTGATTCACGTGATTTCGTGAATACGGTAAAGATGGATGTTTTTGCCGATGAGGTGTTTGTATTTACGCCGCGCGGCGACGTTATTGATTTGCCGGTAGGCGCTGTGCCGATCGATTTTGCGTACCGTATCCATACGGATGTCGGCAACCGCTGCGTCGGCGCTAAGGTAAACGGACGTATCGTACCGCTTGATTATAAGCTCAGCAACGGCGATATCGTCGAGGTCATTACCTCGAAGCAGGCAGCAGGCCCCAGCCGTGACTGGCTGAATATCGTCGGTTCTTCTGACAGCCGTAACAAGATCAAATCCTGGTTCAAGAAGGAGCGGCGTGAGGAGAATATCATCAAAGGCCGCGAAATGCTGGAAAAGGAATGCAAACGTCTGGGTTATGACACCAAGATTTTGCTGAAAAGTGATAAACTGAAGGACGTCAGCGCTCAGCTGCGTTTAGAGAACGAAGAAAATTTGATGGCGACTATCGGTTATGGCGGGATCACGCTCAACAGTGTGATGTCTAAGCTGGTAGAGCTGTATAAGAAAGAGCAGAAGCTGACGACAACGAAAGACCTGTCGCAGCTGCTGGCCGAGTTGAAGCCGCGCCGTTCTAAGGCTAAGTCCAGTCATGGCATTTTAGTCAAGGGCGAAGAGGGCATTATGGTCAAACTGGCGCGCTGCTGTAATCCGATCCCGGGCGATCCGGTTATCGGGTATATCACCCGCGGCAACGGTATTTCGGTGCATCGCAGGGACTGCCCCAATGTAATGAGCAATAATCCTGAGGAGCAGAACCGTTTGATAGAGGTAGCCTGGGATATTGCGACAGATTCTCTGTATAAGGTCAATATCATTATCTCTGCCGGCGACAGGCCCGGTATGATGGCTGATATTATGATGGTGATGAGCGAATCGAAGCTGAATATCAATGCGCTGAATTGCCGTATCGATAAGCATAAGATGGCGAATATCAGTATGGGTATTGATATCAGTAATCTGGAACAGCTGGATAATATTATGAATAAAATAAAACGCATGAAAGGCGTTTACAGTGTGGAAAGAATGATTTCCAACGGACAGGGAGGCTGACGTGAGAGCAGTTGTACAGCGTGTAGACAGCGCTGCTGTCGAGGTAGAAGGTGCCATGGTAGGCAGTGTTGGCAAGGGCCTTTTAGTACTGCTGGGTGTCGAGAAGGAAGATACAGACAGGGATTTGGAGTATTTGCTTGATAAGGTAGCTGGTCTGCGCATTTTTGAGGACGAACAGGAAAAAATGAACCTGTCGGTAGCAGATGTGGGCGGCGGGCTTCTGGTAGTTTCGCAGTTTACTTTGTACGGCGATTGCCGCAAGGGTAAACGGCCTTCATTTGATAAGGCGGCGGATGCTGAAATGGCCAATGCTTATTATGAAAAATTTGTGGCTGGAGCACGGGCGAAGGGGCTTAGCGTCGGCACAGGGAAGTTTCAGGCGCATATGCTTGTGAGTCTTGTAAATAATGGCCCGGTAACGATTTTATTAGACAGTAAAAAGAATTTTTAGGAGGTTCGACATGAAGGTTTTAAAAATGGAAGTTGGTATGCTTGGTACTAACTGCTATATAGCGGTCAACGAAGCTACCGGTCACGGTGTTGTTGTTGATCCGGGCGGAGACGGCGACAGGATCGTTGCCGCGATCAAAAAAGAAGGTATCACTATTGATGCTATTTTTGTCACACATGGTCACAGCGACCATATCATGGGTTTGGACGAGGTGCGTAAGGCTACCGGAGCCAGAGTTTATATCAGTGAGGAAGATGCGGAGATGCTGACGAAGGCGACCAGCAATCTTTCGGCATATATGGGTATGGACGCAGCTTTTGCGCCTGCTGATAAAATTTTTAAGGATGGGGAAACTGTTACCGAAGCCGGACTTGATTTTAAAGTGCTGGCAACTCCAGGTCATACCCGCGGCGGCGTTTGCCTTGTCTGCGGTGATGTGGTGTTCTGCGGTGATACGGTGTTTGCCGAGTCTATCGGCCGTACTGATCTGCCGGGTGGCTCTTATAAACAGATTTTGAATTCTATCAAAGATAAAATCCTGGTTTTGCCTGACGAAACAAAGCTTTTGCCGGGACATGGACCTGCAACTACAGTGGGATGGGAGAGGCGCAGAAATCCGTTTCTGCAATAAGTAAGCAAAAAAATGATCAAAAGTATCAAGCTGCTGAGAAACAGTACAACTTTTAAATTGGCAGTAGCGGCGGGCGTATCCTTTATTTTATACGAGCTCGCTACGTTTCTGTTCCCTATTCTTTTAGCGATAGGTCTGGCGTTTGCCCTGTACCCGGTGTCGAATATGTTTTCCAAGATCACCGTGGGACAGGGTACTATCCATTTGTCGCGTGTGGTGGCGATCATCCTGGCCTTTATGGCTTTTGGCATGTTTATGTTTTTTGCCGTTACTTTTATTTTGCTGCCTTTGTTCGGGCAGATCAATGATCTGGTGGCGAAGCTGCCTGATTATACGACAAAAGTCGAGTCTACTAATATGGACTGGTTACTGAAGGATCCGTCACAGTATCCACGGCTGCCATACAATTTTGAAACTTTGATCGACGATGCGATGACCTGGGTTATGGGTTTTATGGGAGGTATTCTCCGGAATTTGTTTAAATCGACGATGGACATTATTGCCAATCTGGTTGGTTTGATCGTCGTTCCGTTTTTAGCTTTTTACTTTTTGAAGGACTGGCGTGAGCTGCGTCTGATGATGATCAATTTGTTTACTTATGATACGCAGCCGAAGGTGGCGCATATTTTGGATGAGATCGGCAGAACGCTGAGCGCATATATCCAAGGGCTTGGTAAACTGAGCCTGATCGCGGGTGCGTGTATTACTGTGGGCGTGGCGATACTGGGTATCCAGTTCCCGCTGGTTTTTGGTTTCCTGGCGGTCATGGCCGAGACTGTGCCGGTGGTTGGTCCCTTGATGGGTGCTGTGCCGGCGGTATTTATCGCGTATTCGCAAAATACTTCTTCGGCTTTTTCGGTAGCGCTGTTTTATCTGGTCTTTTATCAGATCGACGGCAATATCCTGATGCCCCGGATCATGGGCAGCAAAATCGACCTGCATCCCGTAGTTTTGATTTTGAGCCTGCTGATCGGTGCCAAGCTGTACGGTATTTTGGGTATGCTCTTTGCCGTGCCGGTGGCTGCTGTATACCGGGTCTTGTATAAAGAATTATGGCATAGTTCTGACGAACCTCGGCCAACAGAAACTGAGCAGTAAAAACGATGATGATTAGTGATTATAGATTAGAGCAGAATTTACCTTATGATTTAACGCGGCCTGTCGCTGAGATGGCCGCGTTCTTTGACATTTTACCGCAGTCTGACAGTGCTGATGTGCTTAAAATCGTGCAGGAAGCTGATGGCTGCGTGGCGATTTTGCAGACGGAAGACGGCACCAGAAGAGTAAGCAGGCCATTTACAATTTTACAGGATGTACGGGGCGAATGGGTGCGCTGCGCTAAGCTGGCGGTGCTTGATGTGCTGGGACAGGCTGTGAGGCGCGGTCTGGTGATGCCGTGGGGAATTTTGACAGGCGTACGTCCGGGAAAACTTGCCCATAAGCTTTTAGACAGCGGGTTAAGCTGTGACGAGCTTCCGCAGTATCTGGAGCGTCATTACCTGCTGCCTCACGGACAGGCGCAGCTGCTGACAGAGATTTGCCTGCGGCAAAGACAGCTTTTGCCGGCTGCGGAAAAGCAGGTCGGCATTTATATCGGTATTCCTTTTTGCCCTACGCGCTGTTCTTATTGTTCTTTTCCATCGGGAATTGTGCCGCTTGAGGAAGAATTACAGCAAAAGTTTTTAAATTTCATTGAACAAGATATGCTTACTGTGGTACAATTATTAAGTATGTATAGCCTAAATGTTACTGCTGTTTACATTGGCGGCGGCACGCCGACCAGCCTTAGTGAAACGGCGTTTGCACGGCTCATCGCGCTGACGGCGCGGTATTTGCTTTTGCCTGGGGTGCGCGAGTTTACAGTGGAAGCAGGACGGCCTGATTGTTTCAGTGCCGAAAAGCTGAAAGTTATGGAAGCCTGCGGAGTGAACAGGATCAGCGTCAATCCGCAGACTTTGCACGACAAAACTTTAAAAGCAATTGGCCGCAGTCATACGGTGCAGGATTTTTATCGGTCCTATGATCTGGTACGGCACAGCGGCATCAAAACTGTCAATACCGATCTGATCATCGGGTTGCCTGGGGAAACGGCTGATGATGTGCGGGCTTCGCTTGACGGCATCAGGGCCTTGGCTCCTGATAATCTGACAGTGCATACCTTAACGCTCAAAAAAAGCGCCCCGATATTTGGTGCGCAGTTCAGCAGTCTGACGGCTGATGATGCAGAGGCGCTTGTAGCTTACGGCGGCGAAACTGCTGCAGCAATGGGGATGCTGCCTTATTATTTATACCGCCAGCATTACATGCTGGGTAATCTTGCTAATATAGGCTATGCTGCTTCAGGCAGTGCCAGCCTTTATAATATTCAGATGATGGAAGAGCGTCACGTTGTGCTTGGAATCGGGCCGGCGTCTGCGACTAAAGTGCCGCAGGCAGACGGGCATCATCTTAAAAAGCTCAATATGCCCAAAGATATCGGGACATATACGGGTAATCTGCCGCAGCTGGCGCATAAACGCAGCCTGCTTTTTGCGGATGAGGAGGAATAGATGTGTTGACCACAGCACCGAGAGGCACGAAAGATATCCTGCCGCGCGATGTGGAAGCATGGCGTTATCTGGAACGCACTATGCGTGAGATTTGTGCCCAATATGGTTATCTGGAAATCAGGACGCCTGTTTTTGAGCATACCGAGCTGTTTTTGCGCGGTATCGGTGAAACGACAGACGTTGTTGAAAAAGAAATGTACACTTTTACTGACCGAGGTGAACGCAGTCTGACGCTGCGCCCCGAAAATACGGCTTCTGCCGTCCGGTCGTATGTAGAAAATAAAATGTATGCCGATCCGGCGCCGACAAAGCTGTTTTATATCGGGCCGATGTTCAGGTACGACAGGCCGCAGGCCGGGCGTTACCGGCAGTTCCATCAGTTTGGCGTGGAAGCGCTGGGCGTAGAGGGGCCTAATATCGATGCCGAGATCATTTTACTGGCGGTACAGATTTTGCAGACTTTGGGTTTAAAAGATTTGAAGCTGAAAGTAAATTCTGTCGGCTGCCCGAAATGCAGACCACTGCACAGAGAGAAGCTGCAGGAATATTTCCGGCCGCATCTTGGCGAGATGTGCAAGGATTGTCAGTCACGTTTCGACCGCAATCCATTACGTTTACTGGACTGCAAAAATCCGCACGATCAGGAGCTGGCTGCTGGTGCGCCAAGCCTGGAGGAATGTCTGTGCGAGGAATGCAAAGCACATTTTGAAGGATTGAAAGAGCTTCTGACCGCTGCCGGAGTCGATTATGTAGTCGACCATAATCTGGTGCGCGGCCTTGATTACTATACTAAGACTGCCTTTGAGATCCAATATGCTCCCCTGGGAGCGCAAAGCGCTGTCTGCGGCGGTGGCCGTTATGACGGTCTGATCGAGGAGATCGGCGGTCCGGCAACACCGGGTATTGGATTTGCGATGGGTATGGAGCGTGTGCTGCTGGCAATCGAAAGCCAGAATCTGCTGCCGCAGTTCGACAACAGTATAGATGTCTTTGTAGTTTGCCCGGGCAGTGCAAACTTTACGCTGGCTTTTAAGGAAGCGATCGCTTTGCGCCGTGAAGGGCTGAAGGTGGAATTTGACTTTTTGGGCCGCAGTATGAAAGCCCAGATGAAGCAGGCTAACAGATTGGCTGCCAAATATGTGTTGATTTTAGGTGAAGACGAGGTAGCGCGCGGTTGTGCCGTATTAAGAAATATGTCGACCAGCGAGCAGACTGAGATCCCTATCCAAGATATTACATCAATTTTAAAAACAGAGGTGCAAAGTCATGAGTGATTCTTTAAAACGCAGTCATAGCTGCGGTTTGCTGACTAAAGAGGCAGCAGGCGAACAAGTAGTTTTATGCGGTTGGGTTGCCAAACGCCGCGATCACGGCGGGTTGATTTTCGTCGATCTGCGCGATCGCAGCGGTATCGTTCAAATTGTCGTTGACCCTGACGATGCAGGCAATAGCTTTACGACTGCTGAAGCTATTCGCAGCGAATACGTTATCAAAGTAGCAGGTAAAGTGCGTCTTCGCGATGCAGCTACCGTTAATCCGAATCTTGCTACCGGCGAGATCGAAGTGGTTGCCGCTGATTTGGAAGTACTCAATGCTGCCAAAACTCCGCCGTTTTATATTCAGGACGATATCGATACGGATGAGAACCTGCGCTTGAAATACCGTTATTTGGATTTGCGCCGTCCGGAAATGCAGAAGAATTTGATTTTGCGTCATAAAGTTACTAAATTGATGCGTGATTATATGGATAAAAACGGTTTCTGTGAAATCGAAACGCCGATGCTGACTAAAAGTACTCCTGAAGGCGCGCGTGACTATCTGGTGCCGAGCCGCGTCAACCCTGGTAAATTCTATGCTTTACCGCAATCACCGCAGATTTTTAAACAGATCTTGATGGTTGCCGGTATGGAGCGTTATTTCCAGATCGCACGCTGCTTCCGAGATGAAGATCTGCGTGCTGACCGTCAGCCGGAATTTACTCAGTTGGATATTGAAATGTCTTTCGTAGACGCTGGGGATATTATGGAAATGATGGAAGGGCTGATGGCGTATGTATTTGAAGGCGCTATGGGTAAAAAGATCCAGCTGCCGATGCAGCGTTTGACCTGGGACGAAGCTATGGACCGTTTTGGCAGCGATAAGCCGGACCTGCGTTTTGGTATGGAACTTGTCAATATGTCTGAAGCAGTTAAAGATTCTGACTTTAAAGTGTTCAATGCTATCGTAGAAGACGGCGGTGTCGTTAAAGCGATCAACGTTAAAGGCTATGCCGCTATCCCGCGTCGTGAGCTGGACGGTCTGGTTGAATTCGTTGGTATTTATGGTGCCAAAGGTCTGGCTTGGATGCAGATTCAGGAAGATGGCAGTGTCAAATCGCCAATCGCTAAATTCTTCAGTGAAGCACATTTGGCAAATATCCTGAAAACTGCAGCGGCTGAACCGGGCGATCTGATTTTGTTCGTTGCTGATAAACCGGCTGTAGTTGCTCAGGCTTTAGGTGCTCTGCGTCTGGAAATGGCTAAACGCCGCGAACTGATCGACGAAGATATGCTGGCATTTGCCTGGGTCGTAGATTTCCCGATGTTTGAATATAACGATGAAGAAAAACGCTATGTGGCAATGCATCATCCGTTTACGGCTCCACGTAACGAAGATCTTGCTATGCTGGCTACCGATCCTGGTAAAGTATATGCCAAAGCTTACGATATGGTACTTAATGGTACAGAAATCGGCGGCGGTTCCATCCGTATCCATCGTCGTGATGTCCAAAACGAAGTTTTCAAGGCTATCGGTCTTACCGAAGAGCAGGCAAAAGAGAAATTCGGCTTTATGATGGATGCTTTTGAATATGGTGCGCCTCCGCACGGCGGTTTGGCCTTTGGTCTTGACCGTTTGATCATGATTATGGCTAAACGTGATTCTATCCGTGACGTTATTGCTTTCCCGAAAACACAGAGTGCAAGCTGTCTGATGACTCAGGCTCCGAACGATGTTGACGAGAAACAGCTGCGTGAATTGCATATCCGTGCAACATTAGTCAAAAAAGACAAATAATAAGAGTCAGACTCTGTAAAAAAGGACTGCTGCGGCAGTCCTTTTTTTATAGTAAACTGATTCTGGTAAAAGTGTTTTACTTAAAGACGAACCGGTTGTGAAAAAAAGAAAAAATATCTCTTTAAAAACAGAGAAAACCGCTTTATACCTTGTGATTTTAAACAAATTTTGGTATAGTATAGATGTAGTAAGAAATGCTCTTACTGCATTAAAAACGCTTTTTACCCTGCGATGTTCGTTACGTGTACCTCTTAGTTTTGAGCCAACACTCTTACCTAGGGAGCCTGACTGAGCTCCGCCTTTTAAAAAACTGCCCCCTTGAGGGGACTTTTGCGACTGGCGGGAAGGCACCCACCTGCACTTGCAGGTTCAAAACATGAGGCTGGACGGCATTGTGGGGCAAAATATTTTTGGGGGTAAAAATGGATCTGTCACGTGTTGCGATGGTTATCGGTAAAGACAAGCTGCCTGTTTTAGGGCAGGCCCGTATTGCAGTCGTTGGGTTAGGCGGCGTGGGTTCATATGTTACCGAGTCATTATGCCGCAGCGGGGTAGGTCATTTATTATTAATAGATGCCGATAAAGTGGCGGCAAGTAATATCAACCGTCAGTTACCGGCGCTTACCAGTACCTTCGGCAGGTTCAAAACCGAGGTTGTCAGACAAAGATTGCTGGATATCAATCCGGATTGTGAAATAGAAACGGTCAGTAAATTTTATGAACCTGGCGCTTTTGCCGAGTTTTTTTCCGGCAGCTTTACTTTTATCGCCGATGCGATCGATTCGACGCCGTCAAAGGTCGATCTTTTATTAGAATGTGTGCAGCGCGATATTCCTGTCATTTCTTCGATGGGTACAGGCAATAAGCTGGATCCGACGTATCTTACAGTGGAGGACATCAGCGGTACTTCTGTCTGCCCGCTGGCAAGGTCGGTAAGGAAACAGCTGCGTGCGGCAGGTGTCAAAAAAGGTGTAACTGTAGTTTATTCCAAAGAACCGGTACAGCGTGCTGAAGCAGGCGAGGTTCCGGGAAGCATGGTATTTGTTCCGGCGTCGGCAGGATTGCTGATGGCATCGTATATCGTACGTCAGATTATTGCAGAAAATAGCTAACCGGCCTTTAGAGCCGGTATTTTTATCAGATCCTGGAGGTGGATGATGGATAGTTTGTTTGCACAGCCGCAGAAAAAACCTTTGGCTGATCGGATGCGGCCTACAAGGCTCAGCGATTTTGTCGGGCAGGAAACTGCAGTAGGCGAGCGCAGTCCTCTGCGCCGAATGATCGAAAAGGATCAGTTGCAGTCGGTGTTGTTTTACGGACCGCCGGGTACTGGTAAAACAACTTTGGCACAGGTCATTGCCCATATGACAGGGGATGAATTTGTTGCTATCAATGCCGTTTCATCCGGTGTACCTGAGCTGCGAAAGCTGATTGCTAAGGCGCAGGAGCTGCAGCGCGGCGGGATGGGGCGCACTATCGTGTTCATCGACGAGATCCATCGCTTTAATAAAGCTCAGCAGGATGTATTGCTGCCTTATGTGGAAAACGGTACTATCATTTTGATCGGTGCGACTACTGAAAATCCTTTTTTCGAAATCAATTCACCGCTTTTGTCAAGGATGAAGGTTATTCGGCTGGAACATTTAACGGCAGACGGTATCAAAAAGATTTTAGAGCGTGCGCTGACAGATAAGGAAAAGGGTTATGGATCAGAGGGTATTACTGTAACTGCCGAGGCTTTGGAAGCTTTGGCTGATTTTGCCGGTGGTGATGCGCGGGTGGCTCTTAATTTGCTGGAACAGGCTGAATTTATGCTGCCGGACGGCAGTAAGGAAATTACGATGGATGTATTGCGCAGCGTGGCAGGTAATGCTTTGCAGCGCTATGATAAAAAAGGTGATTATCATTACGATATCGTTTCGGCTTTTATTAAAAGTATGCGCGGCAGTGATGCCGACGCTGCTCTGCACTATTTGGCCCGTATGCTGGAAGGTGGAGAGGACGTAAGGTTTATTGCGCGCCGGATCGTTATCTGTGCGGCTGAAGATGTAGGCAACGCCGATCCGCAGGCATTGGTAGTAGCAAATGCTGCGGCGCAGGCGGCGCATTTTGTCGGGCTGCCTGAAGCTCAGATACCTTTGGCTCAGGCCGTTTGCTATATAGCTAACGCTCCTAAGAGCAACAGCTGTTATATGGGTATTTTCAATGCTCGTCAGGAAGTCAGGTCAATCAATACCAGAGTTCCGAAGCACTTGCGTGATGCGCATTATCCTGGTGCTAAGCAGTTTGGCCACGGGCTTGGATATAAGTATCCGCACGATTACCCAGGTGGTTGGGTTGAGCAGCAGTATCTGCCGGATGAACTGGTAGGTCATAAATATTATTATCCGAAAGATATTGGTGAAGAAAGCAGACTGCTTAAAAAAAAGAATGAAAAAGATTAATTTGAGCTGCTGATAATAATAAAACCCCCGTACTTTTTAGTACGGGGGTTTTGTATTGGCCGATATCATGGCTGACGTGGAGTGGGGACGTTGCTGACAACAGGTTTTTGGTTGCCGGTATTATTTTCGCTGCCGTCTAAGATTTCCTGAACACGTTTTTTCATGCTAGGCTTCTGCGGTTCAACGTCGCCTACGTTTTCACGGATACGGTCTTTTTTGCTGGGTGGTTTAGGCGGTTCTCCGGGAACGGAGGTGGCGCCTTTTTTATCTTTGTCTTTGTCCTTATCTTTATCCTTGTCTTTATCTTTGTCCTTATCATCATTCTTGATATCTGGTTCAGGCGGTATTACTACGCCTGCCGGGCGGACAAAGTTAGCAACGGGAACGTTTGCAAGAGCGTTAACCATAAATTCATGCCAGATGCTGAGCGGTGCGCCGCTGCCATACATATAATCAAGCGGACGTCCGTTATCATCGCCGATCCATACGGCAGCCGACAGATTGGGGGTGAAGCCTACAAACCAGGCATCCTTATAATCGTCGGTAGTACCGGTTTTACCGGCTGCCGGGCGGCCTATGCCTGCACCGCCTGCAGTACCGTCAACAAAGACGTCGCGCATGATATCGACAGTTTGATAAGCGGCTTTAGCATCAACTACAGTTTTGGTCTCCTGCTTATGTTCAAAAATGACTTTACCGTTACGGTCAACTATTTTGATAATAGCAGTCGGAGCGTTGTATTTGCCGCTGTTACCGATCGTGCCGTAGGCAGCTGCCATTTCCAGTGGCGTAGTGCCTTTGCTCAGGCCGCCTAAAGCCATGGAAAGATTGATATCAGTATAATGTCCGTCTTCAATAAGTGTAGTGATACCAAGGTTTTTAGCCATTTGGAAAACCTTTTCAGGGCCGACCTGCTGAGCTACTAGAATGGTAGGGATGTTGTAGGATTTTTTCAAAGCTGTTCTCAGGCTTACTTTGCCATGCCATTGCAGGTCAGAGTTTTTCGGTTTCCAACCGGGCGCAAATTCATATTCCTTGTCTTCAACTACCGTGGCAGCGGTAAGACCGTTGTCCATAGCGGTAAGGTAAACAAATGGTTTGAAAGCGGAACCTGGTTGGCGCACTGCAAGCACAGCACGGTTGAATTTATCCTGGCCGCGTCCGCCGATCATGGCTTTGATATAACCGTTAGTAGGGTCTACGGCTACTAAGGCGACTTGCGGCTGTGTAAGCTGATAGTCGTCTTTGTAGTAATCAGGCAGATATTTTAAAGATTCGGCAGCGGCTGCCTGCATATCCAGATCCAGAGTAGTGTAGATTTTAAGTCCGCCTTTATAAAGCGCGTCAGCGCCGAATTCTTCTATAATATGCTGGCTGCAGTAATCAATAAAGTAGGAAAGGTTATCTTTCTGCTGGTTTTTGTGATTATTCAGCTGCAGTTTTTCGGCTTTAGCTTTGGCTGCCTGTGCTTCCGTAATGTAGCCGTATTTGGCCATTTGGTCTAAAACGACTTCCTGGCGTGCTTTACTGTCTTTAGGATTTTCAAAAGGATTATAATAGTTAGGGCTTTTAGGAATAGCTGCCAGAGTAGCGGCTTCTGCCAGATCAATGTCCTGAACATGCTTGCCGAAGTAATAGAGAGAAGCACTTTCGATACCATAGGTTCCTTGTCCAAAATAGATACGGTTCAGGTACATATCAAGAATCTCATCTTTGGTATAGCGCTCTTCCAATTGTTTAGCAATAAAAGCTTCTTTTATCTTGCGTGTAATAGTACGTTCCTGGGAGAGAAAAGCGTTTTTGGCCAGCTGCTGGGTAATAGTACTGCCACCCTGCACTTCTCCGCCTCGCAGGTTTGTCCATAAAGCGCGGGCCGTACCACGGAAGTCGATACCGCCGTGTTCATAGAATCTGTTATCTTCGATAGCGATAAAAGCCTGCTGCAGGTGCTTCGGTATTTTATCGAAAGCAACTGGCAGACGGCGTTCTTCCGAAGCCGTGGTCGAGATGACGCGGCCGTTAATATCAAAAAACTGCGAAGCGGCATCGGGAATAAGCGATTCTTCCATATCTTTGGGTGCGAAGAAACCTGCAAGTCCCCAGAATGCTGCGGCGCCTAAAATAGCAAGCGCAACGAAGGCGATGATTATAAATTTAATTATTTTTCCCATACATAAACCTCGGTTCTCTTAATCATTTTCCTTTAAACCAGCTTTATACTAACAAAGCTATTTTTATCTAACGGCTATTATATCATATTTTTATACGAATTTGTGATAAAAAACTTTTATATTAAATGTAATAAAAATGAAAACAGCTTCTGCCGCTTGCAGCAGAAGCTGTTTGATGTTACCAGATATTAAGCAGATGCTGCATTGCCAGGCTGACAACCGCTATGCAGAACCAGCAGATAAGACCGAGCAGGATCGGTTTGCCGCCGGTTTTGATCAGTTTGACTAAATTAGTGTTGAGACCTATAGCTGCCATTGCCATGGCAATCATAAATTTACCGATGGCCGGCAAAAACTGGAAAAAGTCAAAGTGGGAACCAGCAAAGGTGTTGATAATTGACGCACCTAAAAAGTAGATGATGAACATCGGGAAGATAGAGGAGATTTTTACTTCCGATGTTGTAGCTTTACGTTTGGAGGTAAGATAGGCCAGTCCCAGGCAAATAGGAATGATGGCTAAGGTGCGGGTCAGTTTGACGATAGTTGCATAATTCAGCGCGGTGTCGCTGCCGCTGACGCTGGCCCAGGTTTGTCCTGCAGCAACTACAGATGAGGTATCGTTGATTGCCGTGCCGGCCCACATGCCAAAGCCCATATCGTTAAAGCCGAGTATAGCGCCCAAGGTGGGGAAGAGGAAGGCGGCAATAACGTTAAAAAGGAAGATAACGGAAATCGACTGGGCAATGTCTTCGTCTGACGCTTTGATAACAGGTGCCGCTGCAGCAATTGCCGAGCCGCCGCAGATAGAAGATCCTACGCCTACCAAAGTTGCGATATCGTGATCGATTTTCATTATTCTGCTGACTGCATAAGACACGACCAAGGCAGTGCCGATCGTTGAGATAATTATCAGCAGAGATTGTGACCCTACCCGGAAAATTTCAAAAAGATTCATGCCGAAGCCGAGTAAAATAATCGCGTATTGCAGGATCTTTTTGGAAGTGAAGGTGATGCCGCCCTGGAAAATATCTGAGCGGGGGATACCGGCCATCAGCAGGCCCAGGATAATGGCGAAAACTGGGGCGCCTATAATAGGGAACAATTTACCTAAATATGCAGCTGGTACTGCAATAGCAAAACATAATGCCAAACCATGTAATTTATTACTTAAAAAATTCATTGTAAAACTCCTTCCCGAGAATGTAGTGTACTGTAATTTTAAAACAACTAGATATTGTAAGTAAAATGAATAATCTTGATTGTTATAATCAGAAAACGTAATGAGGTCAAAGGTTCTAAAATTTACCGTACACAAAGGAAAGAGATAAATTGCCCTGATTGAATTAAAATGCTGCTGTTATTATACATTGCTGCCGGAAAGCCTCCATTCCTTATAGAAGAACCAGCAGAAATGCAGTGTGACATAAAAAACAAAGAAGGATGCGACTATACATTCAAAATAATACAGATATTGGAAGAATTCATGCAGAACAACACCGAGCCGTGCGTAGTAATCCAGTGATAAACGCAGAGCAGAGGCAGTGATGACGAATGGGAAGGTGAAGGCTGCATAACTGGGATAGAAAGGCAGACGTAAAAGACGGGGCATCAGGCTGAGGATAAAGAAGAACAGCCCTTGAGCAGCTATTTGCATGACAGTAATCAGCAGAAAGTTTTTATCGGGAACTACTGCAAAGTATCCTGCCAGACTCAGGCTCATAGGTGCCGTGTAGATACAGATAAGTGGCTTGGCAGCTTCAGGTATCGGGTGATGGAGATAGCGGTAGGTGACCAGTGCCAGCAAAAGCATATAGGCGACGAAGCCAAACCAGAAGATATAATATCCTAATGTGAGATATCCGAAAGCGGGTGCGGTAACTGAAGCGACGACGATGCCGACATACGCAATGAAGAAGGTTGGAAAAACGTTTTTCAGTTCCAGATTAAGCATAAAATTTTTGGAGAACCAGATGATTAAAATGGCGTGGGCAGCAACTGCCGCCAGCCAGATTGCTTCGCAGAGAAAAGGCGCGAAATCTTTAATATAGACACATAGCTGCATCGTAGTCATAAAAAAAGTGGCAGCAACACTGCCTAAAATAGGATTGCCGGTCATATCGGCGTGGACAAGCTTGGGATAACGCAGTATTTTTATAAGCAGCATTGCCAAAAGGATTGCAGCGAGAATACCGCAGGTATATTTCATCAGCGGAGAATAAGGCTGCAGCAGATTACCAAGTGCCGCTAAACCAAGAGATACTCCGGCCGTAGGAATTGGAATGGATTTTATCATTTTTAGAAAGCCTCCCTTTTAGAAAAGAAAAAGATAAATACTTGATGCCTAAAAACATTGTATAAATATCATAATACAAGTATAATGATTAGTAAAATGAATTGTTTTTATAATTATCATTAAGAAAAATAATGAGGTTGCTATGTGGGAAGAACTGAAAACTTTTATTGAAGTTGTAGAACAGCAAAGCTTTACTAAAGCGGCGCAGAAATTAAATATTTCTCAGCCTACGGTCAGTTTGCATATCCGCAGATTAGAAGAGTGTTTCAACGCCGTGTTGATTCGCAGGTCTAAAAAACAAAAACAGCTTAGCGTGACTTATGCGGGCACGATTGTTTATGATGCGGCTAAGCAGATGAAAAGTCTGTGGCAGTTTACAGAAATTACGGTTAAAGAGCTGGGCAGCGAGATAAAAGGACGCTTGGCTATAGGAGCCAGTCTGACGATAGGCGAATATTTTCTGCCGGAATTTCTGGGCAGATTTATGAAACGTTATCCGCAGTTGGACATAGAAGTGAAGATCGATAATACTGTTCATATTTGCGAACTGCTGCAAAGCAATAAGATAGATGTAGGTTTAGTTGAAGGAGAAACCGGTGATAAGAAATTCCATAAAGAAGAGTTCTATATTGATCGGCTTGTTTTGATAGGGCCGATAGGAAGCCCCAAAAAGATGCAGCGCCGGGATCTGGAAACAGTAACGTGGATAACGCGCGAACAGGGATCGGGCACAAGGGTGCAGTGGGAAGAGTTTTTAGAGAAAAATAGTGTATTGCCGGCCAAGACGATCATTTTCAATACTAATTTTGCCGTAAAGGAAGCGGTAAGAAATGATTTAGGATATGCGCTGCTTTCTGAACATATTGCAAAACAGGCGGCAGCTGCCGGCGAAGTAGAGCTGATTGAAACGCAGGAGGAAGCAGGACGTAAATTCGTGTGTCTGACCTTGGCTTCTGAAACGATGAGCAGGAATGTGCAGACTTTAGTGGATAATTTAAAGCGTGATTTTGTAAAGTGATTTTACAGGCGTCAAAAATAAATTTAAAATAGGGCTTGCTTTTTCTGTAGAAATTTAATAAAATAATAATGCACCCCTAAACACGGGTGAATTTTTGTAAGTGGCCGTTAAAAAAGATGAAAAAAAGTAGTTGACAACATCGAAAAGATGTAATATACTATACAAGTCGTCAAAAACGGCAGGCAGAACCTTGAAAACTGAACAATAACCAAAA
>CEAG01057513.1_pt1 | contig 35160 bp, 32 predicted proteins | sample 554891 | NCBI WGS metagenome assembly CEAG01 (sample SAMEA3182116, study PRJEB8094) | gut metagenome | biome: human; feature: gut; material: Stool; isolation source: human stools | place: Canada | collected 2014-02-25
AAAAAAGCATACGAAACAATGTACGATACGGAAGGCGAGGTGTATTACGATGACGCAAGAAAAATCAACCCAAACGAGTTACCCGATTTCGACCTTATATGCGGAGGCTTCCCTTGCCAAAGCTTTTCAATCGCTGGAAAAAGGGGCGGATTTGACGACGCAAGAGGAACTCTGTTCTTTGAAATTGCCAGAATCGCTGCCGTTAAAAAACCTAAATATCTGCTGCTTGAGAACGTACCCGGATTGTTATCGCATGACTCAGGCAGGACGTTTGCGACCATCCTTGGTTCGCTGGACGAATTGGGGTACGATGTCGCATGGCAGGTGCTTAACAGCGCAAATTTTAGAGTCGCCCAATCCCGAAAAAGAGTGTTCATTATCGGATTTCTTAGAGAAAAATGCGCCGGAAAAGTATTGTCTTTCACGGACGCAAATCCAAAAACTCTTGTACAACGCATACCCGGACGAGAGGGCTGCAGAGTGTACTCAGCCGACGGACTGAGCATAACGCTTACGGGAACGGCAGGAGGCTTCGGAGGAAAGACAGGACTTTACGAGATCATAGGACTTCCGATCAAGGTCAAAACCAAGTCGGGCTATCAGTTAGCATTGCCCGGCGACAGTATTGATCTCGCCTACCCTAACATTAATTCAAGACGAGGACGTGTAGGTCACGATGTAGCACACACGCTGACAACAAGCTGTAATCAGGGATATTACGCTATGTGTATCGATATGAATCCCGAACCGAAAGTTACAGAGCTTGCGAGGTGCATAACGTCAAGGCAGGACAGCGGTATAGGTCACCATAAAGGAGAAAAGTCGGGGGTGATCGTGATTAGCGATCCGATTGCGGTGCTTACTCCCGAAAAGGAGAAAGTTCGTCAGCAAGGGCGAAGATTTAAACTCCCAAACGAACCGATGTTTACGATAACTGTCACCGATAAACACGGGGTGATCTACTGCGGATATATCCGCAGGCTCATGCCTTTGGAATGCTGGCGTTTGCAGGGGTTTACAGACGAGCAGTTCAACAAGGTGGCGGCAACCGGAATGTCCGACGCACAGCTTTACAAGCAGGCAGGAAATGCCGTTACTACGAATGTTATTGAGGCTCTTGCAAGGTTTATTTTAGAAATTGACAAGGAGAATGCAAATGAATAATATGATAAAGATATTTGAAAATGAGGAATTTGGTTCGCTCAGAATTTTAAAGGAAGATAACGGCAGAATCATGTTCTGCGGCAAGGATGTGGCTTCTGCATTGGGCTACAGCAACACAAAGGACGCAATAAGGCGGCATTGCAGGTGGGGCGTGAAACACGACCTACCTCATCCGCAGTCCCCAAGCAAGACCATTAAGATGATTTTTATTCCTGAGGGCGATGTTTACAGACTTGTCGCACACAGCAAACTGCCAAGAGCTGCGGAATTTGAGTCGTGGATATTTGATAAGATCCTGCCTCAAATCAATCAAACAGGCGGCTACGTAGCTAACGAAGATATGTTTATCGATAACTATCTCCCATTCCTCGACGAGCCGTATCAGAATCTTTTCCGTCTGCAGATGATGGCGATAAATCAGCTCAACGAGCGTATCCGCCACGACGAACCGTTGGTGGAGTTTGCGGAACAGGTTTCTGATACAACCAATCTCATTGACATGAACGCTATGGCGAAGCTTGCGAGAGCCGAAAATATCCCTGTCGGCAGAAACAGGCTCTATAGTTGGCTGAAAGGAAAAGGCGTGCTTATGGCAAACAATCTCCCCTATCAGACTTTTATCGACTGCGGATATTTTGCTGTTAAGGAGTCGGTTTTTGAAACTCCGACTATGACAAAGACCTATCAGCAGACGTTTGTTACGGGAAAAGGTCAGCTTTTTATCATAGGTCTGCTGAGAAAATATTACGGAAAGGAGATGTCGTGATGTCCAAAAAGCCAAAATGTCCGCTGATAGGTCAGGACGGAAATATATTCAATCTTATGGGCATAGCCTCAAAAACGCTGAAAAGGAACGGAATGTATGATGAGGCAAAGGAAATGTGCAGCAGAATAACATCTTCGGGCAGTTACTATGAGGCCTTGAATGTTATCGGCGAGTATGTTGAGATCACGTCGACCGATGATGAACAGACAGAAGATGAGGATATGGAAATGGAGATGATGTAAATGACGTATTTGTTCATTGGAATGATGATAGGTGTTATCATCGGAACAACGATAGGTTCTCTTGCCGTGGCTTTTAAGTCTGCTGAAAAAGAGATCGCACGTCTTGATAAGGAGGTCAAAGATGCACACAAACAGAGTTAAAGCCAAAGTAGACTTCAAGTTCTGTATGGGTAATATTCCTGCAATGCTGAGAGCAACAAAGCCTGTGCTTTCGGAAAAGCAATACAAGGAGCTGTGTAATGAGGTAAACAAAGCCGACGGCTACCTTGAACAGAAACGCATCATATTCAGCTATGTTGACCCGATAATCAAGGGCTGAAAACAGCGTAAAATCTAATATTTATTAAGGTCGTTTTGCCAACAGCAGATCAAAAATCTGGTGCTTGCAAAGCGACTTTTCTGCTGTTGGTTCTAACGGCAGAAAGGAAAAACATGAACAGTTTTATGTCATGGGTAGGGGGAAAGAAAAATCTTCGTGACGAGGTTCTTGCAAGATTTCCGCCTTACTATGAAAGATATATCGAGGTGTTTGGCGGTGCAGGCTGGGTGCTGTTCCATAAGCCGCCCGGTGCAGATTTTGAGGTGTACAATGACTTCAATTCAAATCTTGCAAATCTTTACCGCTGCGTTCGTGATAAACCTGCAAAGCTGAAATACAAGCTGAGATATGTGCTTGATTCAAGAGAGGATTTTGAGTATTTAGCTCTACTTCATAAGCGTGGCATTCTGCCTCGACTTTATGATGTTGACAGAGCGGCAAAGTTTTATCAGCTTATACGTTACAGCTATGCAAGCGGTCTTGACAGCTTTGGAAGTCAGCCGCATTCGATGTGGTCGGACTTCCCTATGATCGACCTTGCCGCAAGAAGATTACAGAAAGTAGTTGTTGAGAACAAGGATTTTGAAAGGCTTATCAGGCAGTATGACAGACCCGTCAGCTTTTTTTACTGTGATCCGCCGTATTTTGCGACTGAAAATTACTACAAGGACGTAGGTTTTACTGCAAAAGACCATATCAGACTGCGTGACGCTCTGCTTGACATCAAAGGCAGATTTTTGGTTTCGTATAACGATTGCACTGAGATCCGTGAGATATGGCATAAACCAAACATTCACATTGAAGAGATAAGTAGGCTGAACAATTTGGCACAGCGGTATGACGGCGGCTGTCAGTATGCAGAGCTGCTCATATCAAATTATGACACAAGCGAACGTGCGAAAGCTATCAAACAGCTTTCGCTTTTTGATTAGGAGGTTTTTATGAAGAAGATAATATTGGCACAGGTTTTAACGGCAAAAGGCAAAACAGAATTTTCTGGGCTTTATGACAGGCACGGAAATGCTGTAACGGTAGAGGTCGAACGTGACAGCAGCGGTGTTTCACTTATCGTATGGCAAGACGAACAGAAAAAGCAGCATTTTGACTGTGGGATATCCGAAGAGGAGATACAGCGTACCTGTGCAATGTTTGATGACTGCGGCGAGTGTCCGCTGAAAGAGTATTGTGAAAGTGAGGCAAAAGAATGAGGATACTTGTGTTTGAACCTCTGAAAGAACCGTATGTGAAAGATATCGAGGACGATATCCAGGCAATGCAGGAAGTAGTGGGAGGAAGCATTGAACCTATATATTTTGAGCAGACAAATGACGCACTTTGCTGGTGTAATGATGAGTTTCTGCTGAACGGCTCAAAGCCTAACAGGATAGTTGGAAATACTCTTGTTCACGGCACTTTCTATATTTCTGGCAACTGTCTGAACGAATACGGAGAGTGGGATTCTTGTTCACTTGCTGATAAACAGATAGAAAAGTACAAGCAGCAGTTTGATCATATCATAGTGGATCTGCCCGGTATCGGGCTGGTTGCTGTTAGAGAAACAAGACCTGAAGTGATCGAACCGCTTGAAGAATTTGAAGAGTCACCGGAGATAAGTATGTAGTTTGCTAAAGCTTATGCTGTGCAAATTGTGACAAAGGTAGAACTTCAATAAAAAGTCTGGATTTTAAAGTATTAGTGTGATATATTGCTTGTCAAGGAGCGTGATAATATGAAAAAAGCAATGGTCATATCAATATTCTGTGCGGTATTTTTATCAGCCTGTGGAAATATATCGGAATCCACAGAAAGCGAAAACTCTTCAGTAGCTAGTCAAACTGCGGCCACGGCTATAGTTTCCGCAGAAACATCGGCAAAGGAAGAAATGGATACAAGTGAAACCACAGCGACCATTAAAAAGAGTTCGCAGACGGTATCATCTTCCTCAAAGCCGACAGATACTGAGGTAACTGCGGCTAAGAAATCAAGCACTTCAAATACAGGCGGCAATTCGGTTCAGGGGCAGAATAACGCTGTACAGGGTAATAACCAAGCTGTGCAGAATAATACTCCATCCAACAATTCTCAGGATAATAACTTAGCGGAGCAGAACGCCCAGCCGTCCAATGAGAAGCCTCAGAATGCCACCAAATCAACAACGGCAAAGCCGTCAGCATCGGCAGTACCTACGGTAACAAATCCGCCTGTCGCAAGGACAAAGCCTGAGACTACAACAGTGCCGCAGACTCAACCACCCTCGCCGATGCCTACTGAGGAAGAACGATATATGGATATCGGCAGAAGCTTATCTCATAACGGCTCTGATTACAGCAAGGCAGAGGCGGTATACAACTGGATGACTGAAAACGGTTCGGGCACTTGTGTGAATTATTCGTGGCAGACCTACTATTTGTGCAAAGGTACAGATCTGGAATGCTATCTTGCATGGACGCCGTCAAAACTGTATGGTCATGTAGCAAATGTCGTTAAGGTAAACGGAACATGGTTTGTTCTTGATACGCAGGGACAAGGATTTCTGCTGAATAACGACTGCGGATTCAGCGAAATAATAGATATTGATGAATCATATGTATCAGGGGCGGATTTGATAAGCAACCAAAGATATGATGAAATATATTAAAATGTGCAAACGAAAGAGCCGAAATCCGGCTCTTTTTCTTTGCAAAAATGGAAAGGAGAAATGCACTTTATGTTCAAAAAATCGAAAATATTAAAGAAACTCAGCGCAGGGTTCATGGCAGGACTCTGTGCTTTTTCTATGCTCGGCTCATCTATGAGCGGAGTTATTACAGCGAATGCGGCAAGCTCATCGACTGAAAACGCAGCGTTCCCGTCGGCAGATACGGTGATCGCAAAGGCGGCGACTTTGCTGGGTACGCCGTATACCTATGGAAACAAGGGCTACTGGTATGCGTATGATCAGGGTCAGTATCAGGCTCTAAGCGTGGATACGATCCGAAACCTTGGAATTGATTGCTCTGGCTTGGTGTACTATACTCTTACTCAGCTTGGCTACAGCACTTCGGGATTTTCATGGAACAACCCTGTGCCTGCTGACACAGATCATTGGCTTACAGTCAATGATAACTGCACCATAACTTACGACGGAAAGACTTCAAAGGTCGAAGTCGAAAAGAAGAACATCAAGACAACGGACCGCCCGTATTGGGAGTGTGCTGACGGTTCGGTTATTACAGCAGGTTCTGTGGTGGTCGCTCAGAATCCGGTTGGTGAGGATCACGCTTGGATATATATGGGCGAATTTGATTCAAGAAATGATGTAATAAGCTATCTGAAGTCTATTGGAGTTTCGGAAAAACTCATAAACTCAAAGACAGTAGGCGACGGCACAGGTGCAGGCGGAAAGCATTGGAGAATAGAATCCAGCGGTTCGGAGGGCGTTGTTATCAACAACAAAACTGACGGTAAGACTGCTACCGCTATGAATATGTCGGCGTTCAGGATCACAAAAAATGATGTGAAATTTGAAATAACCAAGGTTCTTGCTTCAGACAGAACGGTTAAGATTTCAGGCACAAGCAAGGTAGACGGCACGGTTGCAAAATACGGAGTATATACCGATAAGGCTTGTAAAAACAAGGTCGGCGAGATCACTATCGGCAAGGACGGAACAGGTTCCATTCAGTTACCTGAAAAGCAGTATTACGTTAAGGAGATCTCCGCACCGACAGGTTACAGTATCTCTGAAGAAGTGTTCGCATTAAAGGTTGACGAAAATATATTTGTGACCGAAGATTTTACGAGAGGCACAATTAAGGTCAATAAGACCGCCGATGACGGGATCGTAAGCGGCAGAGAGTTCAAGGTCACAGGAGACGACGGCAGCAGTTACACCAAGAAAACCAATGCAAACGGCGTTGCCGAATTTAGCGGATTAAAGGTATACAACACATCTACGGGCAAAGCGATCACCTACACCGTATCTGAGATCAATGTAGATACAAGATACGAAGTTCCTAAGGCTCAGAATGTTACGCTGACGAGCGGAGATGTTGATCTGACTGTGAATGTGAAGTTCAACAATCAACTTAAAACGGGCTCGATAAAGATAAATAAGCAGTCCGAGGACAATCAGAACGGCGACAGAGAGTTCACTATTACGGGCAACGGTAAGACCTACACAATAAAAACAGGTTCGGACGGTATTGCAATACTTTCCGATATTCCCGTTTACAACAGCAATAATGAGAAGATCGTGTACACCATTTCCGAGAAAAATGTTCCCATTAGATATGTAGTTCCTGCGGATCAGACTGCAACCCTTACGTCAGACGCAACAACAACCAAGACATTCAAAAATATCCTCAAGAAATTTACTCTAGAGGTGACAAAACAGGACGCAGAGATGGTCACAGCACAGGGCAACGGAACACTTGCGGGAGCAGTTTACGGACTGTACAAGGACGGCGAGCTTGCCGATACCTATACGACCGATGAAAACGGATATTTCAAGACAAAAGAGTATGTCTGCGGAAACTACACTGTTCAGGAAATTTCGCCAAGCGAGGGCTATCTGCTTGATGAAACAGTTTACTCAGTTGGTGCAGAAGCTGAGAATTATTTCATTGAGCATAACCCACTTTCTATGACAGTGACTGAGGACGTTATCAAGGGAAATATCGCAATGATCAAGCATTCCGATGACGGCTCTACTCAGATAGAAACTCCCGAAGTGGGAGCTGAATTTGAGGTGTATCTGAAATCTTCGGGGTCTTATGCAAATGCTGTTGAAACAGAACGTGATTACCTGACGTGCGATGAAAACGGATTTGCACAAACCAAGGATATGCCATACGGAATTTACACCGTGCATCAGACCAAGGGCTGGGAAGGTACTGAGTTTATGGCTGATTTTGATGTGAAAATTTCGGCTGACGGTCAGACCTATCGCTACCTCATCAACAATGCAGAATTTAAAAGCTATATCAAGGTAGTAAAAGTGGATTCCGAAACGGGAAAAACCATTCCTTACGAGGGTGCAGGCTTTGAGATCTATGATTCAAACGGTCAGAAGATCTCAATGACTTTTGCATACCCTACCCCAACCACAATCGACACTTTCTACACAAACAGCGAGGGCTATCTGATCACTCCCGAAGTTCTTCCCTACGGTGAATATTCGCTTGTTGAGGTTCAGGCTCCTGTGGGTTATGTTCTGGACAGTACGCCTGTGTCTTTCACAGTTTCTGCTGATAACGCAGAGGAAGAAAATGCCCTGACGGTTATTAAAGTCCGCAAAGAAAACACCGCTCAGAAAGGAAAAATCAGCGTTCGGAAAACAGGCGATATTTTCACAAGCGTGGCAACGGCTTCCTCCGCATACACCAATGAAAACGGTGAAATGATCGTGAATCCAACAACTTACACTCCCGTGTTTGCAAGCGGAAATCTTTCCGGCGCAGTATTTCAGGTGATCGCTGTAGAGGATATTGTTACGCTCGACGGTACAACAAGAGCTTATGCAGGAGATGTTGTTTCAGAGATCACGACAGACGAGAACGGCTATGCCGAAACTGAGCCGCTTTATCTTGGCAAGTATGAGGTCAGAGAGATAAAAGCTCCCGAGGGATATGTGCAGAACAATGAGCCTAAAGATGTTGAGCTGACATATGCAGGGCAGGAATTTGAGGTGAGAGATACTGTGAATACAGCTTTTGAAAATGAGTATCAGAGCGTGAGGATATCGCTTTCTAAGGTTATGGAAAATGATGAGCTCTTCGAAATCTACGGCAAGGACTACTATACAAGCGTTCGTTTTGGACTATTCGCCGCAGAGGATATAACGGCGGCTGACGGTACGGTTATTCCTGCTGACGGACTGCTTTCAGAGGTTTCACTTGATGAGGATATGACCGCAAAATTTGATGTACAGATACCTTTCGGCAGGTATTATGTCAAAGAAATTTCTACTGATGAGCATTATGTTCTAGGTGGTGAAAAGTATCTTGTGAATTTTGAATATATGGGACAGGATATTCAGAATGTGGATATTGACTGCGGACAGTTTGTAAATCTTCTCAAGCGTGGCAGGATAGAGGGTCACAAGGTAGATGACAAGAGCGAACCACTTGAAAATGCGGTGTTCGGTCTGTTTACTGCCGACTGTGTGAAGTTCAGCAGAGATACTGCAATAATGACTGCCGTTTCAGATGAGAATGGCTTTTTTGAATTTGATGACGTTCCATTTGGAAAGTATATCGTCCGTGAGATAGAAAGTCCAAGGGGATATATTCTTAGCGGTAAGGAATATGCTGTCAGCATTGCAGAGGACGGAGAGGTTATTGAGATAACTGCGGAAAACAAGCCTGTTACTGTTGAGATATCAAAGCGTGATGTGTACGGAAACGAACTTGTGGGTGCTGAAATGGTGCTTGAAAATGCTGACGGTGAGACAGTTGATAAGTGGACTTCCGACGGCACAAACCACATTGTTTCAAAGCTTGGTGCAGGTGAATATATGCTTAAAGAAATTGCCGCTCCCGACGGTTATGTGATTGCAACGGACATTAAATTTACTGTTGATGTTTACGGCAATGTTATGGTAGAAAACGTTGATTTTACGGCCGTTTCAGATAATGGCAATCCGCTTATCGCTATGGTGGACGATACCACTAAGGTTCGTATTTCAAAGCGGGACATTACAACAGGCGAAGAATTGCCGGGTGCTACTCTGCAAATTATTGACGAGAACGGAAATGTTGTTGAGGAATGGGTATCCACGGACGAGGCTCACTTCATCGAAGGCAAGCTGATCGCAGGCAAGGAGTACACGCTTCGTGAAACTATCGCTCCCGACGGTTACGAGATTGCAAATGAAATCAAGTTCACGGTAAACGCTGACGGCAGCGTGACCGAAGTCGTTATGTATGACGAGCTTACACCTAAAACCACTACTCCGTATACAGGCGATAACCACAGTGATTTTGCGGCATTTGCACTTATGGGCGCTTCGCTCATAATCTTTCTTGTGCTGATCATTAGCAGAAAGAAAAATGATGACAAGGAGCCTGAAGATCATTCAGCTCTTTGCCCCGAATTTATTGAAATTGATGAGGATTGATCTATGACTAAGAAAACCAAAGCTATTCGCACTATTGCGGCTGTGACCGCAGCCGCCCTCCTCGGAGGGGGAATTTATCTTCTGGTGAAAAACGACGTGGCTCAGAAAATCAATTGGCAGGATATTCTGATCTATGCTCCTACCCCGATAGCGAGAGAAACGCTTGATGAGGCAGTCAACAATAGTTCTGACAAGCCATCGGCGGACAGAGTTCCCGAAGATACAAAAAAGGAGCTTACAGCACAGGTACGGCAGCTTTCCAACGAGCATAGTGACTCCGTGGCCTGGCTGTATATCCCCGGTACAAATATCGATTACCCGGTCATGCAGTCGGAAGATAATGAATATTACGCTCACAGGGCGGCGGACGGAAGCTATCTCTATGCAGGCTCGCTGTTTATGGACTACCGCTGTTCAAGTGATTTTTCGGACTTCAACAGCGTTATTTATGGTCACAATATGGGCAATGGAACGATGTTTGCAGATATTCCGAATTACGAAAACGAGGAATATTTCATGGAACACAGCTACGGCTGGCTGACTACCGATGACAATGTTCGGTTGATAGATTTCTTTGCGGTTGCAAGAACTACAGACACAAGCGGACTTTATCTTGCTGATCCGACCTTTGAAGAGTGGGATTTACAGCTCAGAAACTGCGCGAGTATTTACAAGGAGATCGGCATTTCCGAAGAAGATAACCTGATAACGCTGTCAACTTGTACTTCTGCAGAGGGTAACAGCCGCACAATTCTGGTAGGGAAAATTATCGAAAACAGAGAGGATGATGTGTAATGAGATCAAAAAAGAAAATCATTGCGGCGGCAGTAAGCGCATTTTGTTTTGTGCAGATGATGTCAATAACCGCTTATGCTTCGGGCGATGTTGCGGGGGCGGTGACAAGCACTTGGACTACAGCAAGAGCACAGGTCGTTTCAGTCGTAAACAATGTGGTGTTTCCCGTGATAGACGTTATACTTGCAGTTCTGCTGTTTGTGAAGATAACACTCGCATACCTCGATTATCGCAAACACGGTCAGCTTGAATGGACGCCGATCGCTATCATTTTCGGCTGTTTGATCTTTTCCCTGACCTGTCCGCTGTACATCTGGAGCATAATCTGATAGGGGGGAAAATGAATATGAAAGCAAAAGCATTGACTGCAATTTTAGCAGCGTTTATGCTGACAATGACAGCTTGCGGAATGATCAGTCCGCCGATCCAGAATGCTGTTACGGAAACAACTACTACAACCACAGCCGAGTCCATACACGACTCGGCTGCCTCTTCAGGGGCTGAAAGCAGTTTAGAGGATGAAAAGATAAAGACGGACACCTTTATTGCCGAATTTTTCGATTCCGATATATCCTTTGTGGATACAAGTGAATTGGTAGCGGAAGCTATGAAAGGCTGTTCTTTTGATAATGAAATCGATGATTCAAATGGTGTGCAGAAGATAACGCTTAAAGGCACAAACGGAGGTGGTTCTGTTGAGGTGATGTGTATTGATCTGAGTAAAAGCGGTCTTTCTTACGATATGGAATATATCCTTGAAAATTTAGGGGATCATTACTTCAGGCAGACTGCTGCTCAGATGAACGGTATCACAGCGGACGATTTTGTGTCCGATTACAGAATGACAAGCAGCGTTGTATCAAAGGGAAAATATCAGCGTTATGCGTCAGTCCAGAAAACTGATGGAATGGCGTCGCAGTTTGGATACACTGAGACCTACGCTGTTCTTAGTGAAAACAAGCTGACCGTTGCGTCGGGTGCTTTTCTCAGTTCGGATATGATGGAGAGGCAGAGTTTTTCGCAGCTGATGAGTAAGTTTGCGGAGAATGTCAAGTATTAAGGCGGTGATAAAGTGCCATATATCCCATTTACAGACGAACAAAAAGTCCTTGCCAACAGCGTAGACCTTGAGCAGTTTCTCAGAATGCGAGGAGAAAAGCTTGAACGTGTTGGCAGAGAGCATAAGCTCATTTACTGTGACAGCTCCGGCAGGCACGACAGTATAACTATCCGTGGATCAAAATGGTTCGACCATAAAAATCAGACAGGCGGCGGAGCAATAAAGTTTATGCAGGAGTTTTATGGTATGGACTTTCAGACTGCGGTTCAGGAACTGCTTGGTCGGAGCATATCTCCGCTGTCTAACAGCCCACCGAAAGCGGATAAACAAGAGCAAAAAACAAGAGAATTTAAACTTCCAGAACCGAACAGCGATATGCACAGGGTATACGCCTACCTCATAAAACAGCGGTTTATCTCGGCTGACATCATCACACACTTTGCCAAACAGCATACCCTCTATGAGGATAAAACCCACCACAACGCAGTATTTGTCGGACTTAATGAAAATGGCGAGCCTAAGCAGGCACATAAGCGGTCAACAAACAGCGTTGGAGGTACGTTTCGTATCACTTGCGGCGGTTCTGATACCCGTTACAGCTTTGCACATTTCGGAGAAAATGAACGACTTTATGTATTTGAAGCTCCCATAGATATGCTGAGTTTTCTTACGCTTTATCCGAAAGATTGGCAGAAACACAGCTACATCGCTATGAACGGAGTTTATGAAAATGCTGTTTTGACGGCTTTAAAAAACCATTCTAACCTGTCAGAAGTCATTCTCTGCGTTGATAATGACGAGGGCGGTATCGAGGCTGTTGACCGTTTAAAGGATATTCTAAATGAGAACGGATATTCAAACGTAAAACGCCTTGCGCCTCCGTACAAAGATTGGAACGAGGTACTAAAAGCAAAGAATGGCGTTTATGCTCTTCCTGCTGTCCCTAACCAACATAAAGAAGAATATCATCGTCAGTCGAAAAATTTGCAGTATCTCAAATGCCGTCCGGATAAGCTGACGTCTCAGATCTATGCCACCTTCAAGAACGAACAATACAAATATCTCGCTGAGTATGCGCTGGCTGGCTCGGCATTTTTCATGCCCAAAAGTGAGCGAATTAACAGCGAATGTAAAGCATTTGAAAGGCTCCAACACAAACTCAAGGGTAGTTACAAGCCTTACACCGACAAGGGCAAAAAATCACAGAAACAGAGGAATTTGCAGGAGTGTGTTCAGACAGTGCTAAAGGACTTGCGACAGACCGCCCGTACCCGTGAGCAGTCGGTAAATACGGCAAAATTGCTGTATCAGCTCGCCGACAGCGCTGTAAGACTGTCTGTTGAGGAAACTTTAAATGCTCCTATGCAAGAGAATATTGAATCAGAAGATATAGTTTCAGAACCCGAACCTTGTATGGAATTCAGCTGATCAAGTTTTTTGGTTTTGTAAAGCAAAATTGAGGACATTGTCCTCAAAGAAAAACTTGCAGCAATAGCCGTTTGCGGCTATTGCTATACCCTCCGCCTCACAGCGCAATACCTTGAAGATAACAAACTAACTATCTTATTAAATACAAAAGATAGAATATTCTATGATTGGAAGTGAAAAATTGAATGAAAAACAAATGATTTTAATAGGCGTGCTTGCAGTGATTTTTGTTGCATTTTTAGTAGTTGTAAATCTGCTTGACAACAAGTCGCTTAACGGAATTAAGGCGAAAAAGGTCGGCAACGGACAGCACGGAACTGCAAGGTGGGCGACGAAAACGGAGATAAAGAGAACTTTTATCCTTCTGCCATTCGAGCCTGAACTCTGGCGGCAGGGTAAGAATCTGCCGACTGTACAAGGCACAGTTGTTGGTTGCAGAGGTTCAGGGAAGAAAACCATAGCTCTTGTGGATGACGGAGATGTTCATACTCTTATGATAGGAGCGGCAGGAGTCGGCAAGACTGCATACTTTTTGTATCCGAACATAGAGCTTGCCTGTGCTTCGGGAATGTCATTTATCTCAACTGATACAAAAGGCGACGTTGCACGAAACTACGGAACTATCGCCAAAAAGTATTATGACTACAATGTTTCTGTGCTTGATCTGCGTAACCCTACACGCTCAGACGAAAACAATATCCTGCACCTTGTAAACAAGTATATGGATATTTATCTGTCCGATAAAAACAATCTTTCAGCGAAAGCAAAGGCTGAGAAATATGCTAAGATCACAGCAAAAACAATTATCAATATCGGCGACGGTGACATCCACAACTACGGACAAAACGCTTTTTTCTACGATGCGGCTGAGGGTCTGCTCGCCTCGGTCATACTGCTTTTAGCGGAGTTTGGCGATAAAAATGAACGGCATATCGTTTCCGTTTTCAAGCTTATTCAGGACTTACTTGCTAAGTATCAGCCAGACCCGAAAGCAAAACCTAAAATGTATTTTTCAAAGCTTATGGACAAGCTTCCTAGCGAACACAAAGCAAAATGGCTTGCAGGAGCGGCTCTGAATGCATCTGACCAGTCTATGCTGTCGGTAATGAGTACAGCGTTGTCAAGGCTTAACAGTTTTCTTGATTCTGAACTTGAACAAATGCTGTGCTTTGGAACAGCGATAGACGCTGAGAAGTTCTGCAATGAAAAGTCTGCTATCTTTATCGTTCTTCCCGAAGAAGATACAAGCAAGTACTTTATGGTCAGTCTGCTTATCCAGCAGCTTTACCGTGAGATATTAGTCATTGCAGACGAAAACGGCGGCAAGCTTAAAAACAGAGTTATGTTTTACTGCGACGAGTTTGGAACTTTTCCTAAGATAGAGGGCGCTGAATCTATGTTCTCCGCAGGACGTTCAAGAAAAATATCCATTGTGGCGATAATACAGTCCTTTGCACAGCTTGAACAGAACTACGGAAAACAGGGTATGGAGATAATCACCGACAACACTCAGCTTACTGTATTCGGCGGATTTGCACCAAACAGCCAAAGTGCAGAGGTGCTTTCAAAAGCTTTGGGCGAACAGACTGTATTGAGCGGTTCGGTATCAAACGGCAGGGACAGATCTCAGTCATTGCAGATGATAGGCAGACCGCTTATGACTGTGGACGAACTGAAATCTATGCCGAAAGGACAGTTTATTGTTATGAAAACAGGAACGCACCCGATGATAAGCAAGCTAAAACTGTTCTTCAAATGGGGTATCAAGTTTGAAGAAGAATACAAACTTCCCGATAAGACCGCCCGTGCCGTTTCATACAAAGAGCGTGATGAACTGATAAAAGACGTTGAAGTGAAATATCCGCAGAAGAAAAAAGAGATCACGTTAGAATATGAGGAGCTGACGGCAAAGAAAAAGACAACTGTTAAAACGTAAAGGAGCTGATGCATATTGATATTTCCAAGAAGGATCTACGACTTAGGACTAAGTCACAAGGCGGTGGCTGTGTACTGCTATCTGGCAAACCGTGCGGACAAAAACGGAGAATGTTTTCCCTCTGTACGAAGGATAGCAGAAGATCTGAGCATACACAAAAGCACGGTGTATCGTGCATTTACAGAACTTGAAAACCGTGGATTGTTAGAACGAATACCTCGCTATCATATCCAAGGCGGACGCCGCAGCTCGCTTTACAGAGTAAAGGGCGAGATAACAAAGGCAGGAGGTGGTGCGGATGTTTGAATGGATCTCAGACGCCATTGACTGGATAAGCGACGGTATCTCATCGCTCTGGGACAACACAGTTGGTGCTGCCGCCGATGCGATAAGCGACGCTATTTGGGATATTATGTTTGAATGGATCTTCAATAAGGTGTATGGACTGATAGCGGAACTATTCACATTTATTAATGAGACTGCAACGGATATTTTTGCTCTGTCCTGGGTACAGGTGTTTGTCGGACTGTTTGGCAGTTTTGCGTGGATGCTTTTTGTCTGTGGGCTTGTTGTAGTTGTGTTCGATACGGCTGTCGCTTATGAATCGGGGCAGGCTAACATCAAGAACACCTGCATAAATGTACTGAAAGGCTTTATGGCGGCAAGTCTTGTGACAGTCGTTCCCCAAAGGCTTTATTCGTTCTGCGTCAATATGCATGGTACGTTTGCATCTGAACTACTTGGAAACTTCATATCCGGAACAAGCAACACGATGGCGGACACCGGACTTGCTGTCATATTTGCCCTTGCCTCAGATATTTCGCTGTTCAGTCTATTTTTTATGATCTTATTCGGTTACTGCACGGTGAAAGTTGTGTTTGCAAACATCAAGCGAGGCGGCATAATGCTTTGCCAGATAGCTGTCGGGAGCTTGTATATGTTCGGAGTTCCGAGGGGCTACACAGACGGCTTTTACAGCTGGTGCAAGCAGGTCATAGCCACTTGCCTGACGGCGTTTTTGCAGACAACGATCTTGTATATCGGACTTCTGACGTACACTCAGCACCCATTACTTGCTGTGGGGATATGCCTGTCGGCAAACGAAGTGCCGAGGATAGCTCAGATGTACGGGCTTGATACCAGTGTTAGAGTCAATATGATGAGTGTTAGTCATACTGTTTCTATGGGTGCTAAAGCAGTCGGTATGCTGAAAGGAGGAGCAAAATGAAAATCTACATCTACCCCGAAAACCTGAGAGCAAGCGTAAAGCTGTGGTTCTGGAACGTGCGTGATTTTATCATCATATGCAGCGGAATTATTCTGTCTGTGATAGTGCTTGTGAATCTTTGGAACATTATCCCCTTTGCAGTTACAGCCTGCTATGCTTTTGTGACTGTAAGAGCAGATGAAATGTCGATAATGGACTATCTTTTTAATGCTGTAAAGTTCTTTGTGACCTCACAGCAATTGTATTTATGGAGGAAAGATTAAATGACAAAGAACAAAAACAGCGTTCAGGACTTGATAGGTCTTGAACGCTTTACTCGTTTCGGTGTGAAGACCGACAAAGCCGAGCTTGCGTTTTTCAGCGTAGAACCTACTAATATTTCCGTGCTGTCAGCAGCTAATATCGACGTCAAAATACATCATCTTATGATGTTATTGAGTACCATACCTGACCTAGAAATACTGGCATTGGACTCCTGCGAGTGTTTTGACAGCAATAAAAATCATCTTAGAAAAAGGCTTGAAAAAGAGCAGAACGAGGCGGTAAGAAAACTGCTGCAAGCTGACTATGATTTTCTCGACGAGATACAAGTTGAGATGTCGACAGCGAGACAGTTTATGTTTGCGGTGCGGTTCAGACGTGAAAAGGACGAGCAGATATTCAGCACGCTGAATCGTGTGGATAAGGCAATATCGGAGCACGGCTTTGCGGCTAGGAGAATGAGTAAGCCGGAGATCAAGCGTATGCTGGCTTTGTACTTCGGAACAAGCATTTCCGGAGATGATATCCCCGATATTGAGGGAGAGAATGAATTTGATCTGGAAAAACAGGAGGTGACTGTTAATGAGAAGTAGAAAGCAAAAGAAAAAAGAACTGTCAGAAGAACAGCTTGAAGTCATCGATACAAAGAACTTTTTTGACCGCATTTCACCGGGCATTATACGCTTTTACACAGATCACTACATCTGCGGAAACAGTTTCAGATGCGTCTGGGCTGTGACTGAGTATCCGCCGAGCACAGAAGAAACTGCTATACTTGCTCACCTTGCGGACAGAAACGGCGTTACGCTGAGGATATATGACAGACTTGTTACCGCCGCAGAACAGCGAAAGATCGTGCAGCAGGCAATGAGGAAAAACCATATGATGACGACTGTAAATGATGTGAACGAGAGCATAAAGGCTCAGGATAACATAAATGATGTGGTGGAGCTGATAAGCGAACTACGCAGAAACAAAGAACCTTTACTGCACACAGCTGTTTTTATTGAGCTAAAAGCAAGTACTGAGGATAAGCTGAAAGAACTGCAAGCCGATATTCAAATGGAACTTACACGTTCCAAAATATCTGTTGACCGTTTGCTTTTACGTCAGAAAGAGGGGTTCTTGTCTGTTCATCCTGCGGGCAATAACGTGTTTGCAAGTCAGTTTGAACGTGTTCTTCCTGCAAGCTCGGTGGCTGATCTTTATCCCTTGAATTACAGCGGCAAGACCGATGAGAGCGGCTTTTATGTTGGAAGAGATAAGTACGGCACGAATATTCTTGTTGACTTTGACAAGCGAACTGAGGACAAAACAAACTCCAACATTCTTATACTCGGCAACAGCGGTCAGGGTAAGTCGTATCTGATGAAACTGCTTTTATGCAATCAGCGTGAGGCAGGGAAAAGTGTTCTGGTTTTGGATCCAGAGCATGAGTATGAGGAGCTCTGTTCAAACTTGGGCGGCACATACATTGATATGATGTCGGGCGAGTTTATGATAAATCCGCTTGAGCCAAAAGCGTGGTCGGACGGAGAAAGATCCACAGATGACAGCCTCGAAACATTCAGAAAGGTCACAAGGCTCAGTCAGCACATCAGCTATCTGAAAGACTTTTTCAGAGCATACAAGGACTTCACAGACGCAGAGATAGATACGATAGAAATTATGCTGATGAAGCTCTATGCAAGATTCGGTATTGATGATCTCACAGACTTTGACACGCTGATAGATGAGGATTATCCGATGATGTCCGATCTATACGATCTTGTGGAAAAGGAGTTTTACGCTTTTGATAAGTCTAAAAAGCAGCTTTACACAGAAGAAATGTTACAAAATATCTGCCTTGGACTGCACAGTATGTGCAAAGGAGCAGAGTCGAAGTACTTCAACGGATGCACCAACATCAAGAACGGCGAGTTTATCTGTTTTGGAGTGAAAGGTCTTATGGACACGAACAAAAGGCTGAAAGATACTCTGTTGTTTAATATTCTGTCGTATATGAGCAATCAGCTTTTAGGGTGCGGAAATACTGTTGCGGCAGTTGATGAGCTGTATTTATTCCTCACTAATATGACGGCGATAGAATATATTCGTAACGGTATGAAACGTGTGCGTAAGAAAGAGTCCTCGTTTATTCTGGCAAGTCAGAATATCGAGGACTTTCTGCTGCCTGAGATAAAGGAGTTCACCAAGCCGCTGTTTTCTATTCCGGCACATCATTTTCTGTTCAATCCCGGTAATATCTCTCCGACTGCATTTATTGATACCCTACAGTTGGAGGAATCGGAGTACAGTCTTATCAAGTATCCTGAAAGAGGAACTTGTCTGTATCGGTGTGGTAATGAGAGGTATCTTTTGCAGGTCATTGCTCCTGCCTACAAGGCGGCACTGTTTGGTTCGGCGGGAGGAAGGTGATGTAATGTCGGCGACAGTTGCGGCGGCTCTTAAAAAGGCAGCCGTATATATTCTTGGTGATGAAAAAAAGCGAGGCAAGCTTGTGACTGTGGTGCTTAGTGCTGCGGTGGGTTTGCTCCTTTTGCTGTGTGCTCCTGCGGTGATGCTTTCTTCTCTTGGGGAGGTCGGCGAGGAAGCTCAAGTGCCTGAACTTCACATTAATGCCGATGATTTTTACAGCTCTCTTGACAGTGAAAGCAGGCAAAGGCTCGATGATATCCGATCAGCAGGTAATGACATTGCAAACGCTATGGACGAAAAGGGTGTCAAGGTTCAGACCATAAAGGCTCAGCTGATATATATGTCTTACTTTGAAGATGTTCAGAATTTTAATGCTGAGTCATACGCAAATTTGTTCGCTAATGCTCCGAATGACAGCGATTTGATTGCGGCGATAAACTCGACTTACAGTTTGGATATTGACTATGATGAGTTTATTCGCACATACACTTTTGTGATGAACAGCACCATAAATGCGTTTATGTTTTCTGATACAAGCACGAAAAACTGTGCTGATCTTGCGGCTTGGGCTGATAATGCTTACATCTCGGGCTGGGGATATATGAATGGTTTTATTGGTGAAAGAAGCGAAACTGACAGGATACGTTATGCGGATAACGCAGGGCTTGTGCTTGGGTATCTAAACTACGATCCTATGGAAAAGGTGTTTGATTCTGCTTACAGCACATTGGTTTATACCGAACAAGGTGGTCTTGATACCATGCCGGAAGTCGCAGGCGTGGGACTGTTCGATGGCAGTAAACACGGGATTTATATCGGCAATAATGAAATGATTTACAGTTCGGAGGCTGTTGGATATATTACAAAAGACTTTGTTTCAAACGGCGGTTGGTCAAGCTGGTGTACCTATGAGGGAGTGGATTATCCGCAGGAGGTGACTGACGCTATTGAAAGTTTGAATGAGGACAGCTCATCAGAAAATTAATTTTATTGGAGTGTGATAGGTTGAAAAAATCAGTTACGGTAAGTGTAAACGAGAAAAAGCTCTCTGCGATAGAGATGTATCTGGAGCAGAAAAACACAACTCTTGCGGCGGAGCTTGAAAAGTATGTGGATCAGCTTTACGGCAAGGTCGTTCCGCAGAATGTGAGAGATTTTATTGATATGATGTCGGACAGAAAGCCTGCGAGAAAGCAGAAGATCACTGCTCCTGCCGAAACGGAAAAGCTGTCCGAGCAGTAACTCGCCACGGTTCGCACCGTGTGCCCTCGTGTGGCGTTTTCAGAGCATGGGTGGGGTAACTTTACCCTAAAGGCAGCTGGGGCGAATTTGGGGCATTTTGTTGCAAAGTTTGAGAATGGCAGGGATCAGATGATTTCGGGTGGGTTTGAGGGAAATTTAATATATTGCAGGTTAAAATTTTGGCGTCAAAGCCGCCAAAATGCTCACAACGGACGAGCAAAGCTCGCCGTGTTTGCGAGAGTTTTGAGAGATCTGAAAAATGGAGTCAGAAAGCGAAGGTTGAGTTTTTTATGGAGTCAAAGAACAGAAGATCAGCAGAAAATAGCGAACGTTCAGGCGTTTGTGATGATGTCAAGGTGAAATTTCCGCTTTATGTTTTCCCAGAGACGATGCAGAAAATTGATATGCTTTATGAGGCTGACAACTGCAAGTCGAAGACGGAGTTTATAGAGAAGGCGATACGTTTTTACTGTGGGTATCTGCTTAACAAGGACAGTGTGGCAGCGGAATATGCCGCTCCTCAGATCACTGCAATAACTGAGGGCATAGTAAAAGGCACGGAGCAGAGGCTGTCCCGTGCCTTATTTAAGGTTGCTGTCGAACTTGGTGCAGTATCACATATGCTTGCGGCGATCAATGATATTGATGATGAAACGATGGTGAAGCTTAGGGCTATGTGTACTGACGAGGTCAGGAAGATAAATGGGGTTATTAATTTTGAAAGGGCGGTGAGGTATCAACGGGCGGACTTATGAATATCATTATAGTTTTATCACAGAATTCGCCAAACGTTTTTCGTTGCCGATTTCTGTAGTATAGTATCGTTGTTCAATTCCGTATATTAATTCTTTTAATTCTTTTTCCGAACCTATGTCAAATGTGTTTTTATCCTCATTTGTTTTAAGATTCTTGCAGTATTTAGAAATGTACTTAACGATTTGTTTCTTTTCTTTCGGATTAAATTTCTTAAGTGTCTCTAATGCCATTGTAATACGTTTTCTATTTGCGGTTTTAACTTCTAAAGTTGAGTATCCACTCGTCAGATTAATAAATGACGAATTGAGGAATTCAGTTGTTTCTTCATCCGTTGCTTCACGATATAGTTCCTCTATACCTTTAAATATTTTCTTTAATTTTGATAGGCTTTGAAAATAAAGTGTGTCATTATTTTTCTGATATATTGCGTCTGGAGTCACATTAATATTAATGCTTTTACTGTTTTCTTCATAAGTAAAATCATCTCCTATATGTATAAATCTACGAGGTTTTAAGTTTGCTTTGCTTATATTTTGAAAATAGAAAATGTCATCTTGTATTGAGCAAAGATAATCAATAGAATCAACTTCAGATTTGCTGAGCTTTTCATAATTAACTGATGAGAAGTCTTCTTTTAGAAGCTCAATACAAAATGTGGTTTTTGAAAATGAAGTAATCATATACCATTCATTTTCTTCGTGTAATGTTGATGACGAATATTCAATTGCATCATCTAAATTAGACGGAAACGAGTATACATCTTTTCCACTAATCATTTTTTTGTAAGTTGGTGTTCTTTTTCTGTCCTTTACTTTAACGATTAGGCATTTCATTTTGTTCCTCCAAATTCTATAAAAGCAGTATCACTAAGTCGCTTAAGATTTTCAGTTTGTAATTCTTTAGCGTTTCGATATGTTTGTCTAGAAATAATCATTATTTTTGTTCCTTTGTCGGTTGTTATGTAATAGTATTTGTAGCCAATTAGTAAAAGCATTGGATTAAAAAACTGTGTCTGTGATGCGAATGTAAATATAAATACGATTATGTATATACAAACTAATGTATGACAATTATCAAGTCCAATGCCAATAAAAAAATAACCAAGATAATTTGCAAGGAAGTCATTATTTACTTCATCAATGTTTTCACAATTAGATACATTATCACTAGAACAGCCAGCCTTTGTGATAATAATCCAAAAAGCAATCAAGATGAAAGGCATAGCAATTAAGCAAACATCTGTAAGAAAAATTGATTGGTTCAGAAAGTTCCATTTTTGATCTATTCCATATATGATTACTATCCATATGGTTGATATAAGAGTAAAAAATAACTTGTGTATGATTTTTATCATAGAGAAAAACTCCTTTATATTGAGATTAATAAATGATAACTCTTTATTATCAACCGTTAGAGGAGGAAGTAAAATGGAAAGATATATAGTATTAATTACGATGCACGCCGATCCGGCAATGGCTCCTGGATATGATGAATGGGGAGGAACTCATACGTACATGAAAGAGTTGCTAGATGAGTTCGGAAAAAGAAAAATTAGGTGTCTGATGTTTACAAGAAGATCCATGCAGTACCTTCCTTACGAAGAACAGTATAATGAATATTGCACAGTCTATCGTTTAACAAATGGTGACAATGAACCAATGAGTAAAACGCTTTTAAAGAAATATCATTCTCAAAACGTGGAACAAATTCTTGAAATAATAAAGAAGCAGGGTAGACTGCCTGAAAAGCTTCATAGTGTATATTGGAACAGTGGAAGAATCGCAGCTGATTTAAGTGAAAAATTAGAAATTCCTTTTGTTCATAGCATCATATCTAATTCAAGGGGAAGAGTAAAGCGTGGAGCTTATGAACCAATGCCCGAGCGTGAATTTTATGAGCAAGAAATTTACGATAAAGCACAATGGCTTATTTGCGTTTCCGATGATGAGGCAGCGGATCTTATGACCCTGTATAATGTTGATAAAGATAAGATCGTAGTTGCGGGACAGTATATTCATGAATCATTTGTTATGCCCTCCCATGATCCAAATGATTTCCCTAGACTCAACTCTACGATTTCACGCGGCAGTCAAATAGCAGCGGCTGAGAAATATAATAAAATTGCTCAGCCCAAATCATACGATACATTCTGGGCGCAAAAAGCGTTTACATATATCGGAAGAATGGATAGGAATAAGGGGTTGAAACACATTTTTTCCTCTTGGAATATGCTGTATAATAAGTATAAAAATCTTTGCCCGCCATTATGGCTAGCTGGAGGTAGTTTGCCGGAAATTGAAATGATCAGAAGTGATTTCAAAGAAATAAATCCTGATTTAACAATACTGGAACAATACGGAAAAATCGTTTGGTGGGGCTGTATTGATCCTTATGGATTAAGTACTGTTCTTCTCAGAACATCGGTATTACTGACACATTCACTGTACGAACCCGGCGGACGTGTTGCTGTTGAAGCGATGTGTGAAGGTGTTCCCGTTATAGGGACACCAAACGGGTTTGCCAAAGATACTATAACCGACTGGTATAATGGTTTTCTTGTTAAATTCGGTGACGTAGCGGAATTAAGCGCTCGCATGGAACATTTCATAAGGCAACCATATTTAAGCAATACATTAGGACAAAATGCGATAGCTGCTGCAAAAGAACTAATGGGTTCATGGCGGTTTATTGAAAAACATTTAAAGTGCTACTTTGATTGTGAATCATCGCCTAAAGATGAAAATAATGCAAAACCTGTACTATCACACAAGAAAATTAATCTTTACCCTTATTGCATCAGCAGATATTCTGATGAAACAATAAAACAGTTTTTCCATAAATGCAGTGGCTGTACTGCAGAACAGCTACATATACTAACAAACCAAAACAACTCGTCAGATGTTTATATGGTAAAATGCAATAACAATCAATATGTTATAAAAAGGACTTACACCCGCCTTGCAATAAGTCCTATGTATAATCCTGTTCGTAAAAATGAGTATGCTCGTAATGCCGGTAAAATGTTTAAAACTGAATTACAGGCTTATAAGAGAATCAATAGCCCATTATTGGTAGGATATGATGAGTTTCATGCTCTTCTCCTGCTAAAAAAAGCAGAACCTTTCTATGTATCAAGTGTTGACAGACTTAAGTTGTGCATAAAAAATGTCCTGAACAACTGTCAGATAAGCAAAGATGAACGAGAAAAATACATTGACATAATATTATTGAATGATACTCCCGACAAAACAATTGAGAAGCTGAACAATGAAATTGAAGATTTCTTTTTTGACCCTTCTTGCCGTTTCTCAGGTAAATTATGTTGGCAAACTGCAGCAGAAATGCTTAATTATAATAGATCAAGCATACCAAGCTGTATCTTCATGGTCTTAATTGATTGCGTAAAACATTTTTCCTCAACTGATGAAGAAAACACTTTGGAAAGGCTATGTGCTGTGAATACCGATCTGACATTTGACCATGTTTATTTCTTCGATGGACAAATCTGCATGATAGATCATGAAAAAACAGCGGTTGGCGAACCCGAAGCCGGTGTAGCCAGGTTAATCCATGATTTTATTATACAGCAAAAATTAGAGAAATCAATGCTGCCGGAATTATTTCTTGCGATGAACGAAATAGATGGGTTAAGAGTCAGAAATTTAATTTCATTTGTTGCTTTTGGCTTTTTTCATGATATAATAGAAAAAAATGTAATCTATTGTACCAATGATACTGAAAATCTCAAAATTTTGCAGGAACTTATGAGGTTGTAAAAATGAATCTTCTTGTAATTGCTCCACATCAAGATGATGAGATTCTAAGCGCATTTTTACTGATGCATAATGTGCTGGAGAAAAATGGAACTGTAAACATACTGTATGCGACAAACGGAGATTACAGGGGAATAGACTATGCATATACACGTTATTATGAAAGTTTGAATGCGCTGTCATTACTTGGTATATGTGAAGATCATATGCTGTACTTAGGATATGCAGATACCGGAATGAGCAAAGAAAAAAGCTTTCTAATGCGCTTAAGAAGCACTCCTGAACAGCAAAATTCTCCTGTATCATCTTGTACATATCATCCGGCGAATAAGGAAACTGTCCATTCTTTGCATACGGAAACTCAAGCTGAATACACAAGTCAGAATTTCCTTGACGACTTGGTATACGCAATAAGATCATGTTCGCCGAGTTTAATCGCAGCCCCGTCAATATTTGATTTGCATGGGGATCATTATGCCTGTGCAATGTATTTATATGATGCACTAAGAATCATTAATCATCCCATAAAAGTTCTTTCTTATTTGATACATACTGAAAATGAAGATGTTTGGCCAAATAGAAAAAGTGATATTTTCCAACCGCCTAAAAATCTTACCACTTTTCACTGGATCTATGTTTATGGAAACAAAGAAGCTGTTTCCGCCAAAAGAAACGCTATTTCAGCTTTTTCTTCTCAATCACCTTCGGCTGATAACTGCTTTTTGTATTCATTTGCAAAGCAAAACGAGCTTTTCCTTTTAGAATCTATCCAATAATAAAAATATCTCCATTATAAATATAAATGCTTTTCAGTTCAAGCTGTTCGTGATGATTAATGAGCTGATTTATTGTCTTGAGGTAATGTTTTTTTATTTTGTCAGGAAATCTGAATTCATCAGCTATTTTTTCAGCCGAGATATAATCTGCTCTTTGACTTGCTTTTGTGTCAAATAATAGCTGGCTGCACTTGCCTACAACAAGAAGCACCAGGTATTCCCTACTGGAGATAAAATCATCACATGATTCAATTAGGTTTTGAACTTTTGTAATTAATCCGGATTTAAAAATGCTGTACGCATCGTATAGCATTTTTATTAATTCTTCTTTGTTTCCAGAAGTGATAAAATAGTTTACATAATTTAGTTTGCTACGCCAACTATAGTGCTTATATCCTGAATACTCCATTATTTCTGTCGCTTCTTTAAAGCATTTTACAGCTTCCGATACTTTGTCAGCCAGTAAAAAAGCGCAGCCTTTTATATTAAGTATTCTTCCAACTTCATCAAATACGCCGTGCGATTCAGCATATTTGATGCCAAGGTCAGAATGAGAGACGGCCTTATTAACCTCTTTCAAAAGCACTTTGCACATAGCCTTGTCCCCATATTCGTGAAAGGGGAAGCAGTAGAAGGTTTGGCTGTTGTTTACTTTTTCTATTATTTTACTGTAATATTCATATGACTTTTGGGGTTCGTATGACAATGAAATGCAGGCAAGATGACTGAGATGTTCAATATACAGGGTCTGGGAATTAGGTAAAGCCTTCAAAGCTGCACCAAAAACTTCCAGTGCCGCAGAATTGCCCTTGGTTTCTTTTATGTAGATTGCGTAATTGCTGCACACCTTTCCAAGATAATCATCCGGATTATCTTTCATTAATCCATCTATGCAGTTTTTAAAGTACTTATAATGTTCATTCAGAAGATCATCTGAAAATGCATAGTCTTTGAGTGCGATAGTACCCTTAAAATAGCAGATTGCTAATTCTGAATAGGATTCATCAAGTAAGTCCAACTGTCCCGAATTCACCAATGTTTGCAAGTGGTCTAATGTCAATCTTGCCTTGTCCAACATAAGTGATTTAATGATTGCATATACTTCAAGCTTTTTTATTAAATAGTTTGACAGTGCGTGAGCATTTTTGTTATTTTCAGAAATAGTTATTGCAAGTTCAATGAATTCCAACATTAACGTGAAATTGCGCTTTTGACCAAGTTCTTTGATTAACAAATCTATTTCTTTTGTAGCTTCCTCCAGTTTGCCTGCGTAAAATAAGCCATATATTATGACATCTTTATATTTTCCAGGATTATGGGTACAGAAATCTAAAATCAATTCGGAAATATTTTGCTCATTTACCAAATCAGACGTTTCTTTCATTACAGCCTGTTTAACAAATTCATTTGAGACAAATATATAGCGATCCTCTCTGACGATGATTCCTTCTTTTAAAAGTGAACTGTATGATAAATTCAAATATGAACACAAATCAATGGGAATGCGACAGTTCAACATTTTTAGCAGATAAAATAGTTTTTTATCTTTTTTCTTACAAGAGTTGATTATTTGCGATGTTATATCGGACAGATCGTTTGGTGTCAACATATCCAATAATTCCATTGCTTTTTCGAAGTTTGGCGTATGCATTCTTCTTTTTAGATTTTGGGAAATGAATTTTATATTATAAAATCGCGTACCTACTCTTTTTACAATTTGATTCGCAGTTTTTTCTGTGATATTCAATTCCTGGATAAACCAAGTTTTTGCTTGCTCTTCAGTGAGAGTGGCAATATCTATAATGGCATATTTATTAATTATTTTGTTATAAGCCATCAGGTTCTGCTTTTGCAGGTCATATTCTGATAAATCATATTCAATTATACATGGAATGTCTTTTTCCGAAAAAAGATTGATCAAATATACAAAGAAATCATTAACTTCCTGATTAGCGGAATGAAAATTATCAAAATATACAACGTACTTTGTTTTAGGATAATGGCGTTTCATTATACATACTAAATATTCACATAATATATAGTTTGCCTCTATTTTTATAGAAAGAGAGGTTTGGTTTAATATGTATTTTATAAATTTACAAGTTTCCATAGAATAATTGTCATTGATAGTACGAGTTATGTAATCAATATCGTCTTCCTCAAACATACCTAAAAAACTATTGTCCGGTAATCCCCAAATATTGCGAATCAAATGAAGAATGACTTGTTCCTGATTCTGACACACATCCGCATTTAACCTTATACACATACAGTCGACAGTGTTTAATATTTTTCTTACAAAAGCACTTTTGCCCATGCCAATATAGCCTTGAACAATAAAGCTTTTATTATTTTTGAGTAGTGAAACGGCTCTATTAAGCTCATTTGAATAAACCTGTGCAATAAAATCTGATTCTTTATTATCAGAATTAACTTGTGGTTTTTCAATAATCTGCTTGCATATATTTTCGGAATCAGTGTTTAAAACAAGTGATGATATATGTTTGTTTTTTCTGCTTTTATTATTATCTTTTAAAAGCTCAGCCAACTCTGTACTTACAGGTATATTGTTATTCTGGATGACATTTTCAATATCTGATCCTATTAATACTTTTATATTCAATTGACTTGAATCTCTAAAACGCAATAATTGTTCTTCAAGTTGTGGAGTGAAATACTGATTAATCATAAAAACTAAGCTGTCGGTACAATTGTTATAGGCAATAATGACGTTCGCTGCAATATCTCGTAAGTTAACATTTTTCCCTCGGAGTTTGCATTCGAATAATACGCTGTACTGTTTATTTTTATATTTTATTGTTGCATCAATATCATATCCTCCATCTTTTGATGGCTGCGTTTTTTTTATTTTATTCAATGAATTTCCTAAAAGTTTTTTAACTATTTTTAAACACAGATCTTCAAAGTTACTTGAATTTTTTTGGAAATCAGACATTTTATTTCTCCTAAGTTGATAATAAAGAGTTATCCTTCAATAACCCTCGTCACATATAACACCATATCACACTTTCCTAAAAAAGTCAATCAACTTTTGAAAACTTTGTAAAAATTCACAAATCGTCTAAATTTGTCGAACTCAAACAACTCTGATATAATATAAGGTAGGTTTAAAAGCAAATTTATTCGTAAGCATTAGTGCTATTTGTGAATGTTGACCAAATTGCTTTGCCTCAGTATTTTTAAGGAGCTGTTTTGATGTTTGAATATAGACCTTTTGTAGACCAATTTCTTGATTATTGCCGTTACCATAAAAAGCTTAGCGAGAAAACTGTGCGTGCATACAAAATCGACCTTTCGCAGTATGTGCTGTTTTCCGATACGCTTTCAAAACAAGCATTGTGGGATTATATCGAGTGCCTGAATAAAAAGTACAAGCCGAAAACTGTTAAGCGTAAGCTTGCTACTCTAAAAGCTTTTATCCACTTCCTTTTGCTGCAAGACTACGTAGAATTTAACCCATTTGATAAGCTTGAAACTTCGATCAGAGAACCTGTGCTACTGCCAAAAACGATACCTCTCGACGTGATCGCTAAGATAATTTCTTTTTCTTATCAGCAGATAGGTTCAGCCCAAAGTGCTTACCAAATGAAATGTGCCGTCAGAAATGCCGCTGTGATCGAATTGCTTTTCGCCACAGGTGCAAGGATAGCTGAGATATGTACTCTTAAACCGGAAAATGTTGATCTTTTAGGACGATCCGTTAAGTTTTACGGCAAAGGTTCAAAAGAACGCCTTATACCCGTGGAAAATATGGCTGTACTCAGCATACTTAAAAGGTACAGACTTCTTTTTGAAGATAAGATTGCCGTGTCAGGGTACTTCTTTGTCAATAAGCTCGGCAGAAGAATGACAGAGCAGTCGGTTCGGAATATGCTGAGTTCCTATTGCAGACAATGCGGTGTTGAAATGCACATAACGCCCCATATGTTCCGTCACTCGTTTGCGACTCTGCTTTTGGAAGAGGACGTGGACATTCGTTACATACAAAGAATGTTGGGCCACAGCTCGATAACCACGACTCAGATCTATACTCACGTCACATCGTCAAAGCAAAAAGAGATCTTAAAGACCAAGCACCCAAGAAACAAAATGGATTTTCAGTGATAAGTGATATATATTATTATAGCACAAAAAAATATTTTGTGTTGTGAAATGTAAAAAATAGCTGGGGAAATGTAGTGAACGGTAATTTAGGGCGATTTTTTTGAATAAAGGAGGGGTAAAATGTCGCAGCTTATCGTTACGAGCCGTTATCTGAAAAGCGGAAATCAGAAAAATAAAACTAAACGAAGAAACTATACAAAGTATATTGCTACCCGTGAAACAGTCGAGATACGAAGTCAAAAATTTGTTGACAGAAATGCCAATGCAACTAAAAATCAAAAGCAGCTTATTAACGATCTAATAAATGACTTCCCTGAATCCAAAAGATACCTTGAGTATGAGGACTATGAAAGAGAGCCGACCATTGAGAATGCCGGTGAATTGATAAGCACGATAGTAGAACGCAATGCAGACGTGGTTGGAAACCGACAGAATTTTGTCGGATATATGGCTATGCGTCCGGGCGTTGAAAAGAGAGGTTCGCACGGCTTGTTTAACGAAAAGAACGAGCCTATAATTCTGAATCAAGCGGCAAATGAGATAGCTGAACATAAAGGCAATGTTTGGTCACACGTTGTTTCACTTCGCCGTGAAGATGCAGTAAGGCTTGGCTATGATAATTCGGACGCTTGGCGTGAGCTTGTCAAAAGGCATATCTCAGATATTGCAAAAGCACAGAATATCCCTCTTTGCAATTTGAAGTGGTACGCCGCTTACCACGATACTACTCATCATCCTCATATCCATTTGCTTGTTTATTCAACAAATCCAAAGCAAGGATTTCTGACAAAGGCGGGTATAGATAAGATACGTTCAGCATTTGCAAATGATATTTTTCACGATGATCTGCAAAGCATTTATCAGGAACAGACAGTAAGCCGTGATGAATTGAAAGCGGTTTCCAAAAACGAATTTGAAAGCATTGTAAATAGGATCGCAAGTAATGATCATACAGATCCACAGCTTGGAGAACTTATCAGAAAACTATATATCCAGTTACAGAATGTGAAAGGCAAAAAAGTTTACGGCTATCTTCCAAAGGAGATAAAGGAAACCGTCAATAAAATATTTTCAGAGCTTGCAAAAGATGAGAACATACGGCAGCTCTATGACAAATGGTGCAGCTTGGAGCGGTTGAAGTGCAAGACTTATACGCAAAAGGAAAAAGAACTGCCTTCGCTTACCGACAATAAGGTTTTTCAGCCTGTCCGGAATATGATAATTCGTACAGTACTTAATATGAAACCCTTTGATGTAAATACTGAAATTGAAGGTTCTGAACCAAATGATGAATACATTGATAATACGCCTCAGAATGTGTTACCTCTGTTTGATGAAGCAGAACCGTTGGAAGAGAAAGAAACAGACGAATCGGCTGCGGCAATAAAATACTATATCAAATGGAATGATCAATACAAAAAAGCCTGCAAGCTTATCTATGGCAAAGACGCTAAGCTTAATGATTTTAAGAAAGCTGAACAGATTTTGTTATCTGAATCACAGCGTGGAAATGTTTTGGCTGTTTACGATCTCGGAAAGCTTTATTCTACCGACAAGCTTGGCGAAAGGAACGAAGAAACGTCTATTGCAAAATACACACGGGCTTTGCAGGGATTTTTGCAAATAGAACCAAACTCAAAGAAAATAAAGCCATATATTCAGTATCGTATAGGTAAAATGTTTTGCTATGGTCTTGGTACGGAGCAGGACTATGAAAAAGCCTTTGAGTGGTTTGAAAGATCGGCAAAACAGAAAAACAAGTTTGCTCAATTTAGCCTTGCAAATCTGTATTACTATGGCAGCGGTGTGGAGAAAGATCTGTCGCAGGCTTTTCTTTGGTATCAGAGATCATCCTCTCAGGGGCAGCCTTATGCGGCTTATTCTATCGCTCAAATGTACAGATATGGAGAGTATGTCACTAAAGATAACGATACAGCACAGCGATATTACCAACAAGCTTTGTCGGCATTTTTGAAAATCGAAAGTGATGATATGGCGAACGACGATCTGTTTTACAAATTGGGACAGATGTTCAAGCTTGGACTTGGAACAGACTCAGACGTTACAAAAGCTATCGAATACTTCAGACGTTCAGCTGAAATGAATAACAAGAACGGCTTGTTTGAGTATGGCAAAGCACTTTTGATAGGTGAACACATTCCGCAAGATGCGGATAGTGCAGTAAAATTGCTTGAGAAAGCTGTCAAACTTAAAAACAGTAATGCAAAAAGATTTCTTGCCCTTGAATATATTTCAGGAGAGCATTTGGAGCAGGACTTTGAAAAAGGAATAGCCTTGCTTACCGAGTGTGCGGACAGCGGAGATGTCATTGCTTGTTACAGACTAGGAAAAATTTATTTGCAGGGCGAGATAATGCCTCAAAATCTGGACAAAGCAGAAAAGTATTTGCTCTTGGCGACAGATACCGAGTATGCACAGTATGCACTTGCAAAGCTGTATTTGCAGGAAGAAAAGTATGATATACAAAAAGCTGTCAATTATTTTGAAAATTGTGCTGACAAAAATCATTGGGCAAGTTATCAGCTTGGCAGGATCTATCTTTTCGGTGCAGCGGGACTTACAAAGGATAAGGAAAAAGCTATCGAATGGTTTACTAAGTCCACAAATGATGGAAACGAGTATGCTCAAGATCTGCTTGAGAATATGGAGCGGTATGAAAACGCTGTGCTTGCCAATACGATCTTTGGTTTGTTTGCAAATCTTAGTAGGTGCATCGAAGATGACTATACGCAGAAGTATAAGTTGGTAAGACGGACAGTTGACAGCAGACTGCGGAGAATGATACAAAAGAAAAGGCAGGCGCTTGGAATTAAGGATGATCAGTCGCAGAGTTATGAGCAATCATATTAACTGTGATTTTATACTATGATTGAAGAGGCATCGAGGAAACACTTTATCTATCCTTACAAGGAGCAGAGCGGCTATTCGACCATTGATTCCACAAAGCGTGCAATTACTTTTTTCGGTTATGCTCCGAAAGTTATTCAGACAGATAACGGTGGCGAATTTACTAATTTTAAAAAGACAGACAGAGTGCATATTTTCGACCATTTCTGTAACAAATACGGTATTGTGCATAAACCTATACGTCCAAGAACGCCTTAGCATAACGGCAAGATTGAGCGAAGCCACAGAAACGATCAAGAGCGTTTTTACAACTTTCTTAAATTCTACTCTTTTGATGACCTTGCAGTTCAGATAAAAAGGTATTTATGGCGTTAAAACAACATTCCAATGGCGGTTCTGGGGTGGAAATCGCCTGTGCAACTACATAGCGAGCTTGACGGTTGACTGCGGCAAAAAAATCTTCTGTCATCTCTTGTCGCTATGCTCCTCTTTCTGACAGAAGATTTTCTGAGTTTTTTAGTTTCACATCATTGATAAATGAACATATTTTTATAAAAAATTATGATTTTGTATTGAAAAAGTTGGGATTTTGTGTTAAAATATAATTAAGGGGTTGATCTTATGAGGATTGCTATTTGTGACGATGAAAGAACTTACATTAAGAAGATAGAAAATGACATAAATTCCTTGAAGACTCATGAAAATGAATTTGAATTTTCAGAATTTGAAAGCGGGGAAGCATTTATTTCGGGATTCTCAAAAGATAAATATGATTTAATTATTCTTGATATTGAGATGAATGATTTAAATGGCTTGCAAACTGCTGAATTTTTAAGACAAATCGATAAAAATGTGATCCTTATTTTTATGACAAGTTATGATAAATTCGTTTATCAGGGCTATGAGGTTAATGCATTCAGATATATATTAAAAAATCAACCTGAACCTATTTATTTAAAACAGCTCAGCGATACAATTCAAGAGTATTATAGAAATAAGAAATACATTAAAGTTGTCGATAACGATATTGAGAAAGAACTTCTTACTGTCGATATTTTGTATATAGAGGTTTATTCGCATCAGATTGTCATCCATACCTTTAACAAAGAATATTATCAGAAAGGTAAATTATCAGATTATGAGAAAATGTTAGAAGAATGTTTATTTGTACGTTCCGATAAAAGCGTTCTGATAAACATTACTAATATTGACTATATTAAAAAGAATCAAGTATTTATGAAGAACGGCAAAATCTTATATGTCAGCAGAAATCATCTTGAAAAAATCACAAAAGCTTTTTTGAAATTTAGCAGAAACAGGTGGGGATAATGTCCGTTAGCGAATTGGTTATAGAAAGTCTGAATTGCCTTGTGGAGAGCATGGTTATAGTTTTCTATTTGTACAATATGATGAAAGAGGATTATAGATTTCGAAAAAAAGCATTGATTCCGGCAGTAATGCTCGGTTTTATTTTACTTGGTTCGGTAACTTTATTTTTTGAGTATCCATCGGTTCATTTGATCGCTACTTTTGTATTGATGATGGTGGTCTCAAACTTTATGTTTGAATGCAAAATCGGAAAAAGAGTATTCTGTTCTTCAATATTTTTGATAATAATACTTGCCTCAGAATCACTTCCAATGGGAATTTTATATATGCTCAATTTTGGAAGTCCTTTAGAACAATTAACTTCAGGAGCAGGAAGATATATCGGAATGACTTGTTCAAAGCTATTTTGTTTCTGGTTTTCGGTGTATGTAGTAGAGTACTCTAAAAACAAGCAGAAGGATATTCCTATTAAAAATTGGCTGTCAATTATATTGATACCCATTTTAAGCGTAGTCATTCTCAATGGTATTTTTGTATCATATGGTTTAAATCACAGACAGACGATAAATTACTTGATTTCCGTTATTGGTTTACTTGCACTTAATTTATTTGTATTTAACTTTTTTGATACATATGCAAACCAATTGAAAATGAAAGTCATGGAGCAAAGGCTGAAATCAGAAGAAGAAAATTATATGCTGATTGAAAGCAAATACAATGAGATAAGACAGTTAAAGCATGATATTAGTAATCAGATATCTGCGGCAAAATCCATGTTTAGTGATGGAAATCCAAAAGAAGCAATAAAACATCTGGACAAGTTATCAGATAGCTTATCAGATGCAGGCAGAATATGCTATACAGGTATTTCAGCCGTTGATGCTATTATTAATATGAAATGGCAGGAGGCATTAAATAAAAGCATACAATTCACAACTAAAATTAACTTGTATGAATCAATATCCATAGACAATATGCTGCTTTGTCGGATACTTTCTAATCTTCTTGATAATGCAATTGAGGGGGCCGAACGTTGTTCGTGTGTCAATAAATATATCTACATTTCATTGATACAAATTGATAATAAACTTAGAATTTGCGTTATGAATTCATCAGATGAGGTTGACACTCAAAACCTAAAATCCAGTAAATCGGGAAACGGATTGCACGGTATAGGTGTAAGCAGTATAAAAAAAGCTGTGGCTCAGCTTAATGGGGTTATGTCTTTTGAATGGGAGGATGAAACATTCACAGTCGATATATTAATAGAGTATTAACGGAAAAGGCACATAACGTCAAAAAAAGAGATTTGGCGCAAAAGAATTGAAAATAATAAATAAAATACGCTATACTGAAAACTAGGAGCGGCTAGGAATAGTATAGCGTATTTTTTTATCTTGGAGAGTAATTAACCAATGAGAAGAATAGATCAGGAAACAAAGAGAGGAATATTCATAACGTTGATTCTCAGCACAATCTACGGCATAACGACATTGGTAACAGGACAAGCCTGCAGTATAACCTATTGTCAGCCGAAAGAGCCTGAGAATTTGCATAAATTTTTGAAAAAGAAAC
>CEAG01033537.1_pt1 | contig 34294 bp, 15 predicted proteins | sample 554891 | NCBI WGS metagenome assembly CEAG01 (sample SAMEA3182116, study PRJEB8094) | gut metagenome | biome: human; feature: gut; material: Stool; isolation source: human stools | place: Canada | collected 2014-02-25
GGCGTAAGAACGTAGAACGTAACCGCGCCAGGCTTCTTGAGAAGATACGTATTCTTCTACAACAAATTGATGATGTCGTGGCACAGGATAATGCCTGCATTGAAAATACTGCTACCGAGTTTACCCCTTCCATGCTGACGGATATGATATCAGAGTTAAAAGCCTCTCTTGAGAATGCCCCAACCACATCGGATAAGGAAGAGAAGAAAGCAAATAAACAAAAGGCAAGGCAAATCAGACAATTGGAGTCACAACGTGACAAACTTGCCGAATATAACATGCACATGAAAATACTAGGCAAACGGAATTCTTATTCCAAAACAGATCCTGATGCTACATTTATGCATATGAAGGAAGACCCTATGGGGAACGGGCAATTAAAACCGGGATATAACCTACAAATCGGAACTGAAAACCAGTTTATGCTCGATTTTGGACTCTACCATAATCCTACAGACACTCTTACATTGATTCCTTTCGAAAATTCGTTTCATGAACGTTACAACCGTTTCCCGTTAGAAGGGGTTGCCGATTCCGGTTATGGTTCGGAAGAGAACTATCGCTTTATGGACGAAAACGGAATAGAGGCGTATGTCAAGTACAATTTTTTTCATAAGGAGCAGAGAGCTGACAAATATGTAACAAATCCTTTCAAACAGGAAAACCTATATTATAATGAGGAGAAAGACTATTATGTTTGTCCAATGGGGCAACATATGGAACGGACAGGTGTACGGCATTATAGAACGGAAAGTGGGTATATTGCAGAAAGCGTAGCCTACAGGGCTGCAAGATTTGAGGGATGTCCTCTCAGATGTATGTGTTTCAGTTCAAAATCAAAAAGACGTACCATAGAGGTCAATCACAGGCTGAAAGAATATAAACAAAAAGCGCGTGAAAGACTCACCTCAGAGAAAGGTTTCAAACATAGAGGGCAGAGATGTATAGAACCTGAAGCCGTCTTTGGACAAATCAAATACGATATGGGATACAAAAGGTTCAGGCATTTTGGAAAAGACAAGGTCACAATGGACTTTGCCTTCTTTGCCATTGCTTTTAATATAAAGAAAATGTGTGCTAAAATCAAGAATCAGAAGATGACAGACAAAAATTATAAAAATATAAGAGTGGCGTAAGCCATATACAGCCGATTATACCGCTTGAAAGCATGGATATAGGGATATTACAGGAAAATTGAAAGCATACTCTATGAAAAATGAGAAAGCAATGATTATATAACGAAAAAGAGGATGCGTCATTTTGACACATCCTCCAAGTTTTTTTATAAAGAGAGTTCCAAGACTGTTCACCCTTATTTAATAATCCATAAAATTATTTTTTTACGATACGGATACAAGCACCACCCCCTGGCGCCAAACGAACGGAAAGAAAATCGGAACGATTAACAGGGAGTATTCGAACTTGATTCGATTCACGATTATACAGATAATGTGCGTCATCTCCATCCTCTATTATTTCAGCTTCATATTTTGCAGAATCAAGAAAAGATAAAGGAATCTGTAAAACTCTAGCCGATTCATTAGTTACTGCTCCAATCAAATAAGTTCCATCCTGAGCCTGCCGCATCATTACTATATATTCTCCAATTCGTCCATCCAGAGTTATACTTTCCAGCCAAGGCATTTGTTGAGCAGATAAAAAACGAAGCAAAGCTGGATAACGTCTATAGTATTCAGGAATATCAGGTAATATCGTAACACCAGAAAAAGTTATCAAAGTCCTGGCCGCTTCAGATGTAACAGTAGAAGGAACTTCCATATTATTGTCAACACGTGTTGTCTTACCCTGGCGTAAATCAAACATTCCATTATTCATATCTAATGGGCCTGCCAACATATTAACAAAAACCGATGTCACAAATGTTTTGGGATAAAAAATATCATGCCCATCCAATTGAGCTTTACAATACTCACGCGTAACAGCATTAGGCCATGTTCGCATTTGTCCATATGGATGGACAGGATGATCATGAAAGTCAACCAAAAGCTTATGACGTGCACATGCTTCAGTTATCTCCTGGGTCTTACGATTTTTCTCTATATCAGTCCCTGTCATAAAGCCATATTTTATTCCAACTGCACCCCATTTTTCATATTGTTCCAAGGTTTGTTCCATTGAATAGTTGCTACCTGCAACATCATTCAGATACAACCAAATTCCCACTTTTTTAACTCCAGCATATTGAATAAGACGTTGTACATCCTTTGCTTTTTCTCCTTTTACAGGATCTGATTTTTGGTCAAATTCCGGTCCATACCAATTTGCATCTAATACTAGATATGCAAAACCCCGCTCAGCAGCGAAATCAACCATTTTCACCCATGAAGGATAAGACATTGTATAAACAAAGCCATCCCATTCTGCCCCATTAATACGCCAATCCCACAGAGCCATCCCAGGTTTGACCCATGAAAAATCCCAATCTGACACTGGAGCAGGATTCAATAATTCCAATAAATGGGAATCAACCAATTTGCCAGGAGTATTTGCACAAAAGATTACCCGCCATGCAGATTCAAACTCTGGGTATATATCAAATTCCGAAGAAGATACTTCAAACAAACAACTACCTTTAGAGGATTTCAATTTCAACGGAATACAATCTTTCAAATCTGCCTCATGTATAGCCATGTATATGCTATCTGAAGCATTGACAGTCATCACCGGTAAACGTTGTCCATCAATATCCGTTAAAAATTCAGGTCCTAAATTATGATTCTCACCATTATAAGACCAGGCGACATAATTTCCTGCAAAATGGAACTCCGTTTGTTCTACTACCTTTTCGCAAATCTTACTACCAATTGGTACCACATAACGGAAAGCAATGCCATCGTTATAGACGCGAGCCAACATATTCAATTTTCTAAGGCTATCTGTTTTATCAGATAATTGGATCCAGCATTCCTGATAGACATCCGACACCAAACTACGTTTCCCCCATATCGGTTTCCATATCGTATCTACTTGCATTATAGTAACATCGTCTACATTCCATTTTCTAGAACCAGGATTTTCTCCATTCGAAATGATACCTAAACGGGAAGGCATTATCACAAGCTGTCCATCTACAGATACATTATAATATATCTTCCCCATATTATCAACCTGAAATGATATGCTATTTTCCCCATTTGGAGAATGTAGGTTTATCAATCTATTTTGAGCATAGGAACACATGCACAATAGAAACAACAGGAAAAAACATTTTTTTTTCATAAATGTCAACTAATATTCATCTCTAAAATTCCTACACGTATCTACCTCAATCAAGCAAGGATTGTAAATCCGGATGGCCAGAAGTTAAATCATTATAATCAAAACTATCAATATCAACATATCCACCCAATTGTTTAGTCGCATAGTTAAAAATGGCAAATTTGCTACCCATAAAGACACGGGTATAATCAAATATCATCTTTACAGGACGTCCAATCGATTTCCAATCCTTTCCATCCAAACTATAATAAAAATATGCAAAATCCTGATTAGGACGAAAATCTCCAAAGACCCGCAAATAAATCGTTTTTTTCTTTAATGGTATAAACTCAATATTTTCAACATCCACCCGTTCTATTCCATGAGTCTGACAGTTAAACACAGATTTCTGTTCACTCATTACTAAATATGTGCTCTTTTTATCCTTTACGACAGAGAGAACACCGCTATCACCATTAAAGGCACAAAATCCTGCAATGTCTCCATCCTTCATTCCACAAATATCCAAATGAATTGTTCCCATACATACTGGTCCTCCCATCCTTTGTGTCAAAGTATTAGGAGCCAGATAAAGATTATCGACTACACGTGCAGTCTTCAGTCTCAAATATCCAGGATTTTCTGTCAAGCTCCATGCCTCATCAATCGGATTATGATTCCATTGCCAATAGAGAGAAAGTTCAGGGGAATCAAAATTATCAGAACCACATATACCAGACAGGGATGTGTATGGGACAGAAGTATCATTGGGAATATTGCCATCTGCATCGCCCAACATTGGCCAACCGTCTTCCGTCCATGTACAAGGCATAAGACAAGGGACACGACCTACACCACCACGGTCCTGAAAAATAAGCCCATACCATTCTCCATTTTTCCCATCAACAATACAACCCTGCCCTACACCACCATAGCTTTCAAAAGCCGTTTTCAGAATAACTCGCTTTTCATAAGGCCCGGTAATGGAATCTGCCCGGTAACAAACCTCACGTCTTAATCTTCCAGGGATACTCCAGTCCATAGAAATCATTAACAAATAATATTTCCCATCTTTTTTTATTACAGAACTTCCTTCCAAAAGACCTTGTTCATCGGCATCCCGTTCAAATATCTGACAATTTATACCACCCGGTAAAACATCACTCAAATCAGGTTTCAGTTCAGTCAACTGACCTGTTCCGTGAAAAAGATAGACACGTCCATCATCATCAAAGAAAAGAGAGCCATCATGATGATGACAAGGACGACTTAAAAGAGTCCAGGGGCCTTCCGGATTTTCTGCTGTATATATAAAGCCTCTACCAGGAGCTCCATTTGCCGAAAACCAAACATAAAACTTCCCTTTATGATAACGGATGGAAGATGCCCATTGTCCCTGTCCATAAGCTGTGCTATCTTCCAATAGATTATAACGAGGCCCATCATCTATACGTGGAAAGACATAGCTAATTGTCTCCCAATGCTGCATGTCAGTAGAACGCATAATCGGTGCACCAGGCATCAAGTGCATCGTGGTAGAAATCATATAAAAATAATCACCGACACGACATACAGACATATCTGGAACATCAGCATAAATAATCGGATTACGATACTGTGCGAAAGTTAAAGTATTCCACATTATCAATAACAGAATCAATGATAAAAAAACAATATTTTTTTTCATAACATTTTCTCAATTAAAATCTATATTCAGAATTTAAACTTCCATAAATCATCTTCATCCTTACAAGACAATTCCTCCTACATTTATTTTACAAAACAACGAATCAAGCCATAAATATTAATCTTATTTATGAATAAAATTATATATAAACCTATTGAATTAACATAAAATCAGTCGACTTTACACAAGACATTTCCATTTATCCATAATTAAACAAATTCATACAGGCCAATATATTGTAAAAAAACTAACAAGTCAAAAAAACATTGAGCCAAATCTTACTTACCATATATTGGAAATAATAATCCAATTCATTGAAATTACGAGTTTACACAAAAAATAATATCACTTTCTTGTAGCATACAAACCAATAGTCGATCCTGTAAAACCACCAGCTTTAGCAGTTGATAAAAAACTTGCATCTACATTATTACAGAGCATTTTCCATGTTTTACCTTTATCCAATGAATAATAAAAATCATAGAACAATCCTTTTGATACAACCTTCAAATCAAATCTTTCGGCATCTGCAGGAAGTTTTTCAAGGGCCAATACCTTGTCTTCATTCTTTTCAATCCTCTTCAAGGAAATAACTTTATCTGCATGCATTTTCCCAACAGACATAAAATATTGGTGAGTTTCATCCTTCAAAAGTAATATCCCTGCTTTACCCTCCATATCATCTGGATTAAAATACATTCGAGTTACAACTTCAAATTCATGATGTTGCATTCTACGCCCTATATATGCAGGGACACACCGTTCCTTTGAACTTTTATCTGCACAATTTAAAGTCAAAAATCCCGGCTGTTTTTTTAATGAGTACAAGTCATTTGCCGGACCACGTAGTGTCATCCATTGTACATCCAACAAAGAATCATTAAATTCCTCCCGTATTTTAAAATTCCCAAAAGTTACATTTTCCATACGTTTAACCCCCTCACGATTATTAATCATCGCAATAACTTCATCACCTTGAGTTATATACGGGAATCCATCCTCACTCCACTTCACAGGCATCAGAAATGTTTCTCTACCTAAATTTTCAAATCGGTTATTTATTGGACGACATGCCAAGAAAACAGCCCACCAATCTCCTTCATTAGCTTGGATTATATCAGCATGTCCCGCACAAGCTATAGGATATGACCTATCAGGATTTAGGGTACGTTGAGTCAAAATCGGATTTTTTTTCCAAGGCACAAATTCACCAAATGGAGATTTACTTTTAAAAACGACTTCAGAATGCCATCCACCAGTACCCCCTTCTGCTGCAATTAGAATATATTCCCCATTTATCTTATACAAATGAGGACCTTCAATCCAAATTGGTTTATCTTTTGGAGAGACTCCTTTGTCTACAATTACTTTACGTGGACCTATTGTTTGATCTGAATTAACATCAAATTCCTGAATTCGGATTGTACGATGCCCCCCATATTCAGGTTTATTATCAGGTGCATCATCATTATTCACTATATAAGCCTTTCCGTCATCATCAAAGAAAAAAGAGGGGTCAATTCCCTGAATGCTAGGCAACATAATAGGATCTGACCATTCGCCTGCAAAAGGATCTTTTGTTTTCACAAAGAAATTTCCACAACCTATATTTGTTGTAATCAAATAATAGGTTTTATTCAACGGATTATATTGAATTGCAGGAGCGAAAATTCCCCCACTTAATTCTTGACCTTCCAAACCCACCAATTGAGACGGACGATTCAGAACATGTCCAATCTGTTTCCAGTTAACCAAATCCCGGCTATGGAAAATCGGAACTCCAGGGTAATAGGAAAAAGTCGATGTAACAAGAAAATAATCTCCATTCTCGTTTGCACAAATACTTGGGTCTGAATACCATCCTGGAAGAATTGGAGTGTAAAAGCTATCGTCACTACTCAACGGATTTTCCTCATAGAAAGTATCCTTGCCTTCATATATAAAGAAATCGAATAAAGCCTCAGATTTATTTATATCAGGATATTCTCTTTTATCACTATTATACCAATAACATCCTAACCAGATACATATGATTATTATAGATAAAAAAGAAATAATTTTTAGATTTATTTTCATAGGCATAAATAATTAGAAATGATTTTTACAAATTTAAATATGCTATTCTATTTTATCCTTAATCCGCGTCTCGCATATCTCTACAAATAGCTTTATTATATATAGAATGTCTCAAATACCTTCCAATATGTTCCCTCAGTTAAAAGGCTATTCTTATTTACATCTTATTTCCAACTGAGTTCCCTTCAATCCCTGCGAACTTACAGCAATAATAGCCTTGCCCTTTTTTAACTGACTCCTCACAACAGCCAAAGCTTTCCCTTTCCAAGCTTTATGTTTCGAATCGGATGTGGTATCAAGTTCCTTGATATCAGCATTACCAACAGCAAGCAATGTACCTCTTCCTTTTAGAGAAAAAGTCAACAGATTTGTTGCATCAGGACAAACTATACCATCTTTATCTACAACTTCTGCTGTAATGAAAGACAAATCTTGCCCATCTGAATTGATAGTTGAACGATCAGCCTTTAAACGTATTGCATATGGTTCTCCTGCTGTTTTCAATTCATTATGATAACCATTTAATTCAGACAAGACATCTCCCTCATTGTTTATAGCTTCAGCAAGAATTGTTCCTGGTTCATATATAACTTTAAATACAGCCTTAAATTCTTCTTGACGGGTTGTCGGCTTTTCGCCGACAACTTTCCCATTCAATGTTAAGCGTACACGTGGGGCACGGGAATAAACTTCAACCTCTATTTCTTTTCCTTCATGCCCTGGCCATGTCCAACTTTCAAAAGTAGGCCATACACTCCACATAGTTTCCTTTATATTTCCATAATATCCATTAGGTTCTTTAACCGCCATATAAATAGGTCGATTGTAATTCCATAACCGTTCCCGATAATAAGAGATTGGCTTTCTTTGTCCTATCATATCAATATCACCACAATAAGCAGCATTCCATGGAAAGTGGTCACCGAAAAAATGTTCACCTGCATTTTCGCCTTCATAATACCACCGTCCTATACTGGATTCACCCAAATAATCGACAGAAGTCCAAACAAAATCTCCGATAATATATGGATTGTCATTTACATAACTCCAACTTTGAAATGCATCTCTTGGATATGATTCGGTTTGTATCATAATTCGTTCAGGTACGCGGATATGATCACCTTCATGTTTGTACATCATATAATTATAACCTACAATATCAAAAGCTTCAGCCAATGGATCATATATTTCCCAATCACTATCCCATGCACAAAGAGCAGATGTTACAGGACGGGTAGGATCCAGTTCTCGACAAAGTCCTACTAATTTTCTTGCCGTCGTAATAATCTGAATCTCTTTTCGTTCTATCACCTCATTCCCAACACTCCAACAAAATATACTCGGGTGGTTTCTATCCCGTAATACAAGAGCTGAAAGATCATCTTTCCAATATTTATCAATCAATGTTGAGTAATCATGTGGTTTCTTTGCTACACGCCAACCATCAAAAGCCTCATCGATTACAAGAAGTCCGATACTGTCACATGCATGTAAAAATACTTCAGAAGGATGATTATGACTGGTACGTACAGCATTAAATCCAGCCTCTTTCATAAGCTGTACTTTCCGAATTTCAGCACGGTCGAAAGCAGCAGCTCCTAATGGACCATTATCATGATGAATGCATCCACCATTCAACAATAAAGAGTTTCCATTCAGTTTGAATCCTTCTTCTGCCGAATAGCTGATAGTACGTATTCCGAAGGATTCAAGAATACTGTCTATTTCTCTATTATTTTCAGCAACAGACAAGCGTGCACTATAAAGTGAAGGAGAGTCAGGACTCCAACATTGAGGCTTTTGCACTGGAAGCAACTGATTAATCTTCAATGTCTCCCCAGGTTTTATTACAATTCCTTTTGTTGTTCTACCTATTTCATCTCCCAGAGGACCATATAAGATTGTAGTAAGAGAAAGCTCTCTTTCATTGTCATAACTATTTATAATTTCTGTGGAAATCGCAACATCAGCTTTGTCTTCCGAAACATTAGGGGTAGTAATAAAGGTCCCCCATTGTTTAAAATATATCGGATTTGTTGATGTCAACCATACATGACGATAAATACCAGAACCTGTATACCATCTACAGTTTGGCTGATAAGAGTTGTCTACATTTACAACAATTACATTCTCTCCTTGCTTTATCAATGACGTTATATCATGGTAGAAAGGGGAATAGCCATAATGATGTGTTCCTAGCGAGCTTCCGTTAACAAAGACTTCTGCATTCATATAGACACCTTCAAAATAAAGGCCGAAGACTTTTCCGATTTCCTCCTTATTGATTTGAAATGTTTTCCTATAACATCCTTTTCCATTGGGACGATAACCTCCATCTCCACCAGAAGGTTCATCTTTACTGGGTATGCCCTCGATACTCCAATCATGTGGCAAATCCACGATTCTCCATTTACCATCATCAAAATCCGGTTTGACACTTCCCACCGGCGCTTCACCCTTTAAGAAACGCCATCCAAAGTCCAAAAGTTCCTTTCTATCACGAGATACTCCATTCATGCAAAATGACCAGAGAGCAATAAATATAAACAACAAGTTCTTATACATAATTAAATATCCTTTATGATTACTCATGCTAATTCATGTTGTTTTGAAACCTGTTCAAAACAACATGAAGCAAGAAAAAAAATAATAAATGAATATATCAATATCTAATATTCAACCAACTGCAATAATTTAATATTTAAAATTTAAAGAGGGAACCGAACGTCCCAAATAAATATTATTTATCTGACAGTTGTGGCTTTACCTGTATAACGTATTTCTTTCACGGCATCACTTCCTGCTATTTTCACTATAAATGTACGTGACTTAAGCATTCCCGGGAACGAGCCATTACGCTTTCCGATGGTAAGCGACTTGGATCTGTCATTCCAATGCAGATTGATGGTTGAATACATCCCTTTCTCATAATTATAGTTGTTACCTTCATCTTCATACAATGTGAAGTCTGCATCAGCACCCGGATATACTACAATCTCGATGTTATCAAAGTTGTTTTCATTGGCATACTGAACTGCAGGGCCTAAGGTCAGGATACTTCCAGCCTTGACATACAACGGAGAACGGGAGATTGGGGCAGAAGCATTTACTGTGGTACCGCCTGAATATTTTTCATTGGTCCAATAATCATACCATTGAGTACCTTTAGGAAGATAGACCTCATAAGTTCTATCCTCTTCCCAATTTACCTTAAGGTCATATATTTCAGGCGACTTTACAATTTCCTCTTCTGTATAGAGCGGATGCAACACCGGACAGACGAGTATATTATGACCGAACATGAACTGTTTGTTATTATTCCAGGTCGATTTGTCATCCTTGAAGTCCATGAACAAAGCACGCATGAAGGAATCATTATATTGGGACACCTGCCATGCTTGGCTGTAGATATAAGGCAAGAAACGGTAACGCAACTTCACAGCATCAACCATAGCCTCATAAACAGGTTCACCCGGCTTGCCATACAGATAGATTTCACGCTGCGCGTCTGTGCCATGACTTCGCATCATAGGCATGAAAGCACCACACTGCATCCAGCGTACATATAATTCCTTGAACTGCGGGTTGTCTTTTGCCGAGTTCCAACCGTTGATATTGTAGCAACCGGCAAGGAAGCCACCAATATCAGAATGTACATTCGGATTGGCAGTCAATGTAAAGTTCAGACATCCCGGAATCTGTTTACGGAAACTGTCCCAGGTTGAGGTAATGTCACCACTCCAAGTATTGGCGCCGGTTCTCTGTTGCCCCGCAAAATAAGATCTTGTAAAGATAAAGACACGTTTAGTTGTATCTATTTCTCTCTGATGGTTATATACCCCTTCTACAGACATCAAAGGATAGATATTACGCACGGAACGCAATGATCCCATAGCAGTAGGAACATCAAGGTCCGAGTCATCATAATTATAAAAATCCGGTTCAGTAGAATCCATCCACCAGCCGTCAATGTTCAGACGATGCAGTCTTGAAAGATTACGCCAATAAATGTCCCTTGCCTCTTCACTATATGCATCATAACATCTGGAACCACTTGGATAATCGTCACGTGGCGGCCACCCGTCTAATCCGCTTGGAGGGAAAGTCTCAAAATCAAGCAAATGATTCTTTTCCTGAAATTCTCTGAAACCTTTGGTACCGATACCGAAAGACGACCAGAATGATATACTGAGATGAGCATTCTGATTATGGATTCTATCCATCATTTCCTGAGGATTCGGATAGCCACTTGCCAGAAACTCCATTGCATTCCACAAATAACTATGTCCCCAATATTGCCAGTCCTGCACGATTCCATCAAACGGAATCTTTAATTCCCTATATTTATCCACCACTTCGAGTAATTCAGCCTGTGAACTATATCGTTCTCTACTTTGATGGAAACCATAGGTCCACAACGGAGCCATTGGCACTTTACCCGAAAGATGTCTCATCTCTGCAATCACACCATCAGCATCACCACCATACATGAAAAAATAATTGATTGCATCACCTACCTGTGACTCCAAAGTCAGCTCGCCGGCAACCCCTTCAACAGGAGAATTCAAGTAAGTTACAGAATAATTATCCCAATAAACACCATAACCTTTTATGCTCTGAAAGAAATTTGAATAATCTTCTGTATTTCCTTGTTCCATACGCCTATTTTCACCACGATGACTCATTTTGCCGTTCTGAAGTATACCGAATCCATATATACCTTCATCAGCATCAACCATAAAACCTTGCTTGATTTTATATGACCATTTATCCAGTCCTCTTACTATTGGAGAAAATGAATAAGAACCTTCTCTCATAATCAGATTCCCTTTATTATCCAAGAAAGAGATTCCATTTTTACCGACAATTACCGTAAGTTCACTTGAACGATAGATAGTAGCCGTATCATTGGAAGTTACATTCACCTTTACCTTTTCAGGCTCGGCTGTAACCACAAGAGACTTCTTGTTAAACACCGTCCCATTCTCTTTTACTACTTGAACCGTTCTTGGCGTGTAAAATCGAATTTTCTGCGCTAATGAATATTGCCCTATAATTAACGTAAGGCATAATAATAGTACTTTTTTCATATCACATATTTTTATGAATAATAATATTTTATAGTCTTGAATACTCTTCTAAAAAATAGGAATATTAAATACAAAACCTTGAATACAAAGATACATGCATTCACTCTTCAGCTTCCTTAATTAAGTTGCAAATCCATCTTGAAATGTTGCACAATACAGTTTGAATGTTACATATAATATTGAATAAGACAAAACGTTGTCTTTATGTCAAATCATTTGATTATAGATATAGTCATCTTAATTCTTATCAGATAAATCTGAAATATCATAGCAACATCAATTATATTTAGACTTTGTTATTTTAATCCAAGATAGCTCCAGTCTTCTCTATCAATTTTGGGGTACAACCTCTCCAAAATTCCCAATTATGAGAACCGGAACGAACAATGTATTCGTGGTTGACACCTGCACTCGTCAATAGTTTTTCGAATGTATCAACTTGTTGGTATAAGAAATCTTCTGTTCCAATTTCTATAGAGATCCCCGGTAAATTATCTTTTTCGAAATATGTTGTCAAGTCTGGAGTGTCAGGCAGATTTACACCAGAGCTACAAGCATAGTAGTATCAAAAAAAATAAAATACTAATGAGAGCTCCTATTTTTATTTTTTCTCAGGTTCTGCTATGACACTACCGGCCAATCCATTCGCAAAACCGGCATAAGCAGGTTTACGTTGATATTGAAGATTCCATAGCCCGATAGGTTGATTTGCTCTCCAGCCCGATTCCACCGGACTATCAGTACTACACCATTGTGTTATACCATATTGTTGTTCTACAGGTATTATCTCCAAATATTTACTAACTATAAATTGATAAAAATCAGCCATAGCCAGATGCTGGACAAATGTTAAACATTCCGTTTTTATATTATTGGAATTAGGAATCTTATTTTCCTCTGGAGCACCATCATCAATTAGTCCCATATCCAACTCAGAAATCTTAACTAATTTACCAGTCTTAGCCAACAATTCAAACATTTGCACAACATGTCTTTCCTGATCTCTCTGGTATTCATCATTCATATTACATGAAATATGCATCTGCGTACCTATTCCGTCAATTTGTGTAACTCCATCAGCCTCCCATTTTTCAATCCATTTAATCAGGCTCTTCAATTTGTGGTTATCATCCCAAGTCGATTCCAAATTATAATCGTTGATAAATAATTTTAGGTCGTTAGGATTTCCGCCGGTTTCAGCAAAATGTTTACGTGCTAATTTAACAACAGTGCGTACATAATCAACATCTCCCAAATAATCCTGCCAATAGAAATTCGACTTTTTATCATTTTCAGAAACAGTATTTCTTGTAGCTGATTGTAAATCGAAGAATCCATCACCGTCTATATCGGTTCCCGACAATGGTTCATTGACAGCATCCCACGCAGTAACATATCCTCCACAGGCCTGCATCATACCTCCAATCCATGTATCCATCGCTTGAATGAGAATTTCTTTCTTTTCTTCCATCGAAGAACCTTCGTTCGTTCCACCTTCTACAATTTCTTCTCTTTCAAACACGATATCATCAAAATAGAATGTATTTTCTTCTTTGCAATCGGCAAGGTTCCAAGCAATTGTTTTCATACCGTTCGTTCCAGCCTGATCGGCACTGATTGTCATTGTTCTTTCAAAAGTTTGCCAACTCGTTGTAAAACTAATGCCGGCACCTCCATCCCAGTGGATGTATTCAGTCGGATTACCTTGACTTTGAGTACCAATATTAGGAGTATCTTTATCCGCTCTGTATTTAAAGGAAAGATGTACCTTATCTCCAGCCTTAAGCACTTGATTCGATGTCAAAAAGAATTGTGTATCCCATCCATTCTCCTGATTCGCCGGGGATTCAATAATAAAAGCATGTCCTTTTCCATCAGATCCGGTTCCAGCCTCACCAATGATAGGCTTGCCATAGGTACCCGCTCCCTGTTTTCTATAGTTATCAGTCTTCTCTCCTTCAGCATCTCCATTTTCAATTAAAGATACATATTTCTTTTCACCGACTCCACCTTTCTGAGAGACTCGAACAGATGCAATCTGAAGTGTACCTGCAAAACTTCCACTTTGCATTAACATAAATGTATTGTCTGTCTGTATATTGTCTACTTGTATGGCAATTTCCTGCTCACCTTCCTCAAAGGCAATGTTTTGTTCAACAGCAGGCTTTCCCCAATTAGTAAACAACACTTTTGCACTTCCGGCACCAGAACTTTTCATCTTAATATATGCCATATAATTATCTCCAATAGTAGTCTTTATCTCATCAGCAATGATGGTCTCGACTCCCCATACCTCCTTTACAGACGGGTTTTTAATAACAAGGTAGCCATCTGTAATAGATACTGGTTCGGATTCCGGTTGGTGCCATATATACTTATCAGTTACTACAGAATAATCAATATTATAAATCTGAACAGGCAATGTTTCTCCCTCTTGTAAAACAAGTCCATTTAGATAAGTATTATTCTGTTGAGAATGCCAAGCCAAGGTATGTCCATACAATGTCAATCCGGCAGATTTAGCCGTTTTAATTAACTTCTCCACTGTACTGAAATCCATAGAGCCATCGTCACGCACACATGAAGAGTATTTCATACAATTACCTGCAGTAATTTCGTTGAAATTATTCTTTGCGATTTCATATTGGGCTCCTTTAGAATTAAAATCTCCAGCTATAATTGCCAAACCCAACTTGAAATCAGGATACTTAGCCCTGTCTACATAGGATTTTAACACATCATAATTATTCAAATACTCATATTGTATCAAACTCTCTGGTTTTTCAACCGAGTAACTTAACAACGTTTCATCAGTGCATGCACTGACACCTATTGTCAAGATTATACCAGCTATAATTTTATGATATTGTTTCATAAGATATTCATTTAGTATTAACCATTATTTTTTACATGCATACGCTCCAATAACACATCCCGTAAAGCCACCAACAGTTCCAGTACTGAGCATGGTCGCATTGATTGGATAGCGTAAACTTATCCAATCTTCATCACCTGCATATCTATAATAGAAGTTATAAGTACCATCCTTAGCATCCATTTCAACCCTCAACTGGACCCATTTATCTTGCTTATCGACAGGGATATTATCAAGATATGCGTTTTTTACCTGATTTTTAGAGCGAGCCTTAACCATCATTACCTGGTTTCCGTCAGCATCAATCGTTTTTCCTAAAATGATATTGGATTGTTCATCCTGATAAACCGCCAATCCAGCAAAATCATTACGAGATTTTGGAATAAACGAAAGCATTGTTTCAGCAACAAACTGACTGCTCGTCTGTCTGCGTCCGATAAAAGCCGGAGATTTTCTCTCTGTAATCTCTACATCTTTCGGAGTAATTACAAGGCCATTGTCTGTAATGGTATAAAACTGATCCGGTATACGGATAAATAAAGCCTGTTCAGACAATTTATTATCACTCCAAAGTGATGAAGGTGCATAGAAATCGATATAAGGCTGAGTATTCGATGCGCTCAACATTTTTTGTTCTTCAGAAAGTGGCACCTGCACCGGCAGGACCTTCCCTGATTCCAAAATGACAGGCTGATCATTTTCTTCATCCCATTTTACCGGCAACATAAAAGTTTCGCGTCCACAATTTGAATGTCCCGACTTATATTCTCTTACTCCCAAAAAGACAGCAAACATTTCACCATTTTCTGTTTCAACAATATCTGCATGTCCGGTACTATTTACTGCATTTTCTCTATTATAATCTATATCTCGCTGTGTAAGAATTGGATTAATATTGCATGGTTTATACTCTCCCATAGGGCTGTCAGCAACAAACGCTATTTCAGAATGCCATGAGCCTGTACCCCCTTCTGCAGCAATCATATAATATTTGCCTTTCATCTTATACAAATGTGGACCTTCCACCCAAATCGGCTTAGCAGAGATATCAGCACCACCATTAATGGCCACTATACCTCCTTCTTTAACCGTATTGGTATTATAGTCAAATTCATGTACTCGGATTACCTTATGTCCATCATACAAAGATTGGCCAGGATCCGGATCATCATTATGAACGATATATGCCTTACCATCATCATCAAAGAAAAAAGACGGGTCTATTCCACCGATTCCATTCAAGAAAACAGGATCACTCCAATTGCCTTTTTTGGGGTCATCACAAGTTACGAAATATGTTCCTCCTGCAAATACACCGCAAGTAATAACATAAAACTTTTTGTTATGAGGGTTATACTTAATATCTGGAGCAAACACTCCACTTGACATCTCAATATTATCAGCAAATGGAAGTTGAGATGGACGATTCAATACACTTCCAATCTGATTCCAATGCACGAGATCTGTACTATGAAAGATAGGTATCCCCGGGAAATAAGCAAAAGTGGAATTAATCAGATAATAATCTTTTCCCACTCTACAGATACTCGGGTCGGGATAAAATCCGGGCAAGACTGGATTAGTATAATAACCGGAATTATCAATATCATTTTTTACAGTAACATCAGTAGCCTTATACATAAAAGCTCCAAAAGTTGCCTTACCGTTATCTTCAATAGGTAAATTTGCATATTTTTCTATGCCCTCCAACAAAGAAGAATTAGCAGAATTTTCACTTCCATTATCCGGAGCCATACCACCATTCAAGTCCGAATCATCAGAGCACGAGGTACAAGTCAATCCAAGAAATAAAGAAAAAACAGAAATTATTCTAAACATAAATATCCTAATCTTTTAATATTGTTTTTATATCACCATATTCACTCATACTTATAATCAAAATACTCGGGAGCTACCTTACGGTCTCGTACAACCAAAGTATCTTTTGTTGCATAAGTCATATCACCCATCGTCAATGTATAATCGAGGTACAATACATCACGGTCTTTATTGTTAAAAGAATTCTTTTCTCCTTTCACAACAAACTTACCAGTTCCTGTTACAGAACATCCCGGCGTAGTGGTTGACAATTCACATTGATTTCCGTCACTGAATTTCACAGTTACATCACAAGTCTGGTTTCCATCAAATTTCAAAGTCCATGCAACAGTATTCAAATCAACTGTCGTAAAATCACAAACCTCATCATTTTCTCTATATTGGGCATGACGGACCGTAGTTGTTGTAAATCCATCTTTCGTAATCAGATCAACACCACGACGCAAATAAACAGCGTCCCATGGATTAGAATACTTTACTCCATATAGAATAAAATCTTTAGGCTGTACACTCCAATCAGAAGTCACAAGACGATTTGGATTATCTACAATAGGAGTACCGGAAAGAATAGCATCTGCATTCTGGACATTTGAAATTACCACCGGAATTACATAATGTGTCTTTATCGAGTTGGGGTCGGCGAAAAAAGCATCCGTCAATTGAACTTCCACACCACCGATATGACTTCCTTTCGGTATAACAAGCTTGTCTGATGACAAGGTGTAATAGTTTTCAGGCATTGCCACAACCGGATCCCCATTTTCAAACTTCAAGTTATTACAAAGGCTATTGTCTACAGTAAAGTCCATGATGCGGTCGGTCTTGTTTTCATAAACTCCCCCCAATGTAGCCATAATCTTGCATTTATGCTGATTATCCAATGTATTATCAAACACCTCATCATTTCCCAATACCAGCCGACGTACCGGATTTTGGTATGCAAAATAGATTGTCGTTGTTCCATAATCATCAAAAGACCAATCTTGATTTTTACATGAAGACAAAGAAGTCAAGATAGCAAGCAGATAAATATAAAAGATTCTTTTCATTTCATTCAATCTTTAAATTTCACAATAAATTACCAACCCTGGTTTTGTTCCAGTGCATTGTATTTCAAAATTTCAGAATAAGGAATCGGACCATAGGTCATATAAGGCTCATATTTTCTATTTTCAACATCTATAACCTTATATGTATTACCTGTAATCTGAATACCCTTAGCAGTCTCATTCAAATTCAATTTCCAGCGACGCATATCCCAGAATCGGAACCCTTCAAAACAAAGTTCCAGACGACGCTCATTCCTAATCAGTTCGCGCATCTTTGCCTGATCATTCTTTATACTTTCCAGATAAGCATCACCATTATCAGCACCGACACCGGCACGTTGACGTATAGCTTTTATCACATCATAAGCAGAAAAGTCATATTCTCCTGAGCCAGTAGGTCCCCAAGCCTCGTTAGCAGCTTCCGCATAATTCAAGAAAATCTCCGTATAACGGATACGAGGACTATAATGCGGCTGTCCGTTCTGTGTCGTTGAACTCAAATACACATCTTCACGCAAATGTTTACGCAAATAATAACCAGTACGAGTAGAATAACCATTTTCTTTGTTCAAACCATCGTCATTATCTGTATTGTCAGTAGCAGTATTGATAACCGCATTATTATGTCCCATAGTACTTCCATTCACTACTATATACAGATTTAAGCGCGGGTCGCGATTCACATATGGATTATTGGCATCATAATTACTTTCATTCATAGTAATAGGATAGCCATTGGCCATTGGAAATGCATCCACCAAATTCTGTGTAGGGTTTACTTGACCTCTACCATACAAACTTGGAGGAAATTGATTCTGCTCCAATCCATAATCTGAAGTAGATTTACCATTTCTCCATAACATTTCTTTCGGATTTTCCCCAGCTCCAAGATTATCAATTTCGTCCTTATTCTTATACCAAGTATTACCTTTAGGATCCAATCCGGAAATACCTCCTATCATATCCAACAATTCTCCATTATAGATTGCAGCATCTTCCCAAGTCACAGTAGTTCCTTGTGCAAATGCAGGGCTTGCAGCCAACAATGCAGCCTTAGCACGAAATGCCATAGCAATACGTCCACTCATACGAGTACGCATTTGTTTCCCAAAAACTCGGTTATATTCACTCACATTAACACCATCAATTTTATAACGTTGTGGGATTTCCATATCTGAAGTTATGTCTTCATAATCCAGAGGCAGTAACGACAAAGCCATTTCTACATCATTATAAATCTGTTTGACACAATCTTCAAATGTATCTCGAGGACGGTTAAAGTCTGAATCAACATTTTCAGAAGCAGTTATATTAGGGACACCCAACAATTCACCATTTGCAGTCCAACCTCCATGAGCCTGTATTAAATAGAACATATTCATTGCACGTAATCCCAAGGCCTCACCACGATGACGATCAATAAACATTTTGTTAATGCGCTCGTCATCAGCAAAAGAGACGCTACCAACCTGTTCCAAAAACAAATTCAGATATTGTATAGCCATTTTGCAAGTTCCCCATTGCTCCATGTTATTATTTGCTGACGTCCAACCTCCTGTTGCCATCTTTAAGAAAGAGTCTCCCGTCTGATTAGTCACAGCATCATCTGTAGCCACATCATTGAATGATTGTGAATTATAAGGATTACGAGTATATGCATTTCCCAAAATCCCGACAGCAAAAACAGGATCCTCATGCCCGGTTTCAATTGACTTATGATCTTCAATAGCTGGAGAAAACAAATCATCACATCCTGTCAGAAATGCTGTTGCCAATATTAATATATATATCTTTTTCATGATTCTTTAAGTTTAAGTTAATTTCAATATTAGAATCCAATCTTAAATCCAATATTGTAAAAACGATTCTGTGGTGAGCCACCGGTTGTCAGTTCCAGGATATCACGTTCCTTAGCAATTGTCAGCAGATTTGAAGCATATGCATAAACTGACAGGCTTTTGATAAATGTATTTCCTAATATTTGATACGGGAAATCATAAGTCACCTGAATCTTAGATAGATTAAATCGGTTTGTCTTATACATCCAAAAATCCGAATCGCGGAAATTATGAGTGTTATTCTGAGTTGTCAGGCGCGGATAAGTTGCAGTTTCAGCAGTTTCTGGAGTCCAACGGCCACGAACTATTTCCGAATACTTTCTATCTCCATATACCCAATAATAATTTGAATTCTTCATGCCGACACCACCTATATAGGCTGTACCTAATGCAAAGAAGGTCAAATTTTTCCAATTAAGAGTAAGATTTACACCCATTGTAAATGGAGCACCCTGCCATCCATAACGTTCACCCAAATAGACAATATCCTTATCATCAATGATTCCATCTTCATTTTGATCAACATATTTCAAATCTCCTGGTTTTAATTCTCCATATGAAGATGATGCCGAATGTGCAATTTCAGTTTCATCTTTAAAGAACCCCTCAGTCTGCAATCCCCAAACACCATCAATCGGATGTCCTTTTCGATATTGATAGTCATAGTCATATTTTTCATCCAAACGAGTTTGTTTTGATGTATAATATGTACCTGTCAACCCTATATTAAGATTAACTTTATCAATCATCTTATCAAAACACAAAGCAAAGTCAAAACCTTTACGTTCATTATTATTATAATTCATGTAAGGGATAAAAGAATCGCCAGGCCACCAAGATGAAAAATAACTCGGATAAACAGTAGACGGACGGACAATCAATCCTTCTAAACTATGCATGAAATAAGAGACATCAAATGATAACATCTTATCAAATAACGAACCTCTTATTCCGATATTGAATTCTTTCTTCTTGATGAAATCAAGATTATGGTTTGCACCTCGCTTCGATTCGGTTGCACGATTCAAACCACTATCAGCCCATCCCCACCAAGAACCATTATTCTGGTCATATGTACTCTCATACATATAATAGTCTGAAATATCTAAATCGGTATGCAAGATAGAAGCTGAAGCAGTAAGCAATAAATCATCTACGACAGACGAATTTGACAGAAATTTTTCGTTGCTTAATCTCCAACCTAATGTCAATGCTGGTGAAAAAGCATTCCGATTATTCTTTGGCAAACGCGCAGAATGCACTAAAGCCCCTCCAAAACTTACATAATATTTTTTCATGAAATCATAGTCAAGCTGAATACCAAGATTAACATTACTTGTCTTATGGTAAACACCACTTTCTCCCTGCTGATATCCCGCAGCTACCAACATGGCATTAATATTATGTTTATTCTCAATGCTTTTTGCATAATTAAACTGACTTGAGAAAGAAATGGTTTGACGGTTCCAACTACCTGATACATATTGAACTCCATCACTATAATCATTACCATATTTAGTAAGTCCTATAATCTTATCTTCGCCATTTACATTGATCCAAGTCGGATTAAACGTTGCATATGAATTGCTATAAAACTTACTATACGAAGTTGCATAATCAATTGCGAAACGAGTCTGAAACGTTAAACCTTTTAGTATTTTACGTAAATCAATATCCACTCCCATATCAAACTGATACTGACGGCTCGTATAGGTACTCGTACCTGCTACATACAAATCAGCCAAAGCATTTGTCTGATCAATTTGCGTTCCTCCTAATAGATATTTACCATCAATCAGGTTTTTGGTATTCTGAACCTGCAACCACAAATCTTCATTGTCTTTAGAGAAATAATCAATAGGTATCAATGGTGCAATACGATTCGGACGCAAATTAGCTGCAGCATCCCAAAAATTACCTCTTGCAGAACGGCCATCATAAAAAGTAGCATTTGCATTTGCATAAGCCTGTACATATTCTCCCATCTTCATATCAATATTACCTCTAACACTGAAACGGGTTGTACGATCTTTCGACGCTTCGCCATAATTCAACAAAGAACCAACATTATACAAATTGACGTTTGTATAAAAACGAGTTCTTTCCGAACCACCCGAAATCTCTGCAGTAACATCCGATTCATTGTAAGCCTTTTTCAGATATTCAGAAGAATAAAGATCTATATTAGGATAACGATACGGATTGCTTCCTGAAGCATAATTATAAATTTCTTCTTGAGAATATATCGGATCTAATCCATCATTCATACGAGCTTCATTATATAAAGTCATGTATTCTGCTGAACCCAAATACTTAGGATAACGAATGGGAACATGAAATCCTGTATTTCCACGAACATCTATGTTCAAATCACCAGTCTTTCCACGTTTTGTAGTAATATAGATAACCCCTTTGGCTGCACGGCTTCCATATAATACAGTTGCTGCAGAACTTTTTAGGAAAGTAATCTGCTCAATTTCAGATGGCATTACATTATTTGCATCACGAGGTATCCCATCAACCAAAACCAAATAGCTGTCATTACCCCAAAGTGTTGTACCATTCCAACCATTAGCGAAATTTTGCATATCATTCAAACTATAGGTTGTATAATTCTTCTTTAACATGTCATTGACATTTACATAAGAAACTCCTCCCAAAATATCATTGGAGTTTACTTTCCTGTATGCAACCTGCACCACTTCATCCAACTCTGTATTTATAGAATCTTGTGATAAAAGATTCCATAAATCTTGTGTCTTCTCAGCTTGAGCCATCATTGGGGATGATAGCAGCAGCATATATAAAATGGACTTTATTTTTATATGTTTCATCTTATTTCGATTTTTAAAACGTATAATAGCATTCATATAGATTACCAACCAGGATTCTGATAGAATTCCGGATAAATGGAAACATCAGAAACCTTTAAGGGTAACCAATAATGCTTTTCAGTAAATTTACGCTGAAGTATTACTTCTTCTCTAAATCCAGACACACGGTTCTGTGTCGCATCTTCTGTATTAAATTCACCACTACGAGTAAACTCTTGAGAGGTTTTAATATTGTACGGATATTTATCCAACAACAACCAACGACACAAGTCATTGAAACGATGACCTTCATAAGCTAACTCAACTGCACGTTCCCTACGCAGTTCACTCATAAATCCATCAAGTGTATTGCTATACTTATCAGCTACCGGATCGATTCCAGCTCGTGCACGAATCTTATTTACTGCATCAATGGCAGTCAGTTGTAATTCAGAAGCTGAACTTGCAGGTGAACCATAGCCATTTGCCGTAGCCTCTGCATACATCAGATAAATATCAGCCAGGCGCATCCAACTTATCTGTATAGTTAATCCATTTTCAAATTTTCTAATTCCTTCATCATAATCATTAACGCTTAACGGGGTAAATTTCCTCAACTGATATCCAGTACGGCTACCTGCAGATATATCACGATAACTTCCTCCTGTATATAACTGAGCATATACATCGTCTTTATCCGGTATTGATGTCGCATTTTGAATAACCCTCAATCCATCATAAATAATATCATTATAGAAACGAGGGTCTCTGTCTTTCCAAGGTTGTTCCTTATCAAAACCGGAATCTTTATCAGTCAAAGGAAGGCCATTCTTCATTCCATAATAATTAACATAATTGGCAGTCGGTAAAAACAAGCAAGTATTTGTAGAACCCGCCATTACAGAAGTAACATATTGTGGTCCTAAAGACCAACCTGATCCCATCCAAGCATCATACATCGGAGTTTGAAAAATAGCCTCGGTAGATCCCGGATTCATGAAATTCTGTTTATATGAATAGAAAATATCCGAGTAATGTTCAAAATCAACCAATGCATATTGTGTCTGACCCGATTCAACCAAATTCAACAGCTCAGCAAAAGTCTCGGCTGCTTTCTTACAATAATCGGCATTATAAGATTGAGTACCACCTGACACAGAATTCATCAAGGGGCTACCTGCCCATAAATAATTCTTTCCAAGATATCCCAATGCCATGATTTTATTGATACGCATCTGGTTATTTCCATAAGTTGCTTTCCCAGCTTGGGTGTCATCCCAATTCACAGGCAATAAATCAGCAGCCATACGAAAATCAGCTGCTACTAAATCTGCACATTCGTGATAACTCAAGCGAGGATTTCTCAATGGTTCAGAGGATGGTAATACCGTATTTATATATGGTAATCCACCAAAATACTGAATCAATTCAAAGTGAAACCATCCACGGAAGAAATAAAGTTGGCCCGCTATCAAATTCTTTTCTTCCTCTGTACAATCCACCATTTTATTCAGGCTCTCCAAACCAATATTAGCCTTACGAATACCATACCATGCAAGCGGCCATAATGATTTTTGAAAACGGTCTGAAGAAGTCGAGGAGTTATTTGAACGATCCATCCAACCACATTGCCAACCATCAAAACCTGATTGCCATCCCCAAAAATCGCCAAGGTCTACTTTGTATCCCATATGGTAAGTAATCCCAAAAGAGATTATTTCATCTTCTCCCCAATTAAATGAATTACTCCAATATCCATGAGCAAAATCGGGAATACAATAGTACAATTCTTCTGTAAATCCTTGGAAATTATGAAAATTCTTGAATGCATCCTCTTCTGAAACAATACTTTCAGGAGCTTTATCCAAGTAATCCTCACAAGACATAAGTCCAAGAGACAAGGAAAAAATTCCAGTATAGAATAATGTTCGTGTATATTTTTTCATGATTCCTTAATTTTATAGAGTAAATTTTAAACCAACATTAACACGCTTAATTGTTGGATAAGCCCCTTGGGTAGCCCAACCAGTTCCTGCGAAATTAGATTCACGATCATCCGGCATTCGAGTCCACAACCAAAGGTTATTCGCATTCACATACAATTTCAAGTCTGAAATACCGATACTTTTAATCCAGCTATTTGTAAAAGTATAGGCCAATTCAATATTTTTCAGACGAATATAGGAACCGTCGTAATAATATCTTGTCCCATTGTAATAATCATTACTTGTAGATCCCCAACGTGGCATAGGTAAATCAGCATTTACATTATACTTATTCCATCTGGAACCTTCATGATATGCAATCAATTGTTTCTTTCCAAAAGTATCGAATACAACTAAACGAGTCACATTATTCACTCCATAGAACTGGACAAAGAAACTCCACCCTTTATAATCAAATCCTATAGATGCACTATAAGTGTTTTCAGGATTCGAAGAATAACCATATGGAATGACATCATAAGAATTAATAATACCATCACCATTGAAGTCTATAATAGCATAGCCTCCAGGCAATTTCTGCTCATCTAAAGATTCGAACTCTGTAGAAGCATATAGTTCATCCATTGTATTATAATAACCATATTCCACATAACTCTTAGTCTGTCCGATGACTTTACCAGCTTGTTTCTGATACTCAGGCAATAGTTCGGCATCATCCCTTTCTATTACTTTATTCGTTGCATGAGTCATATTCATGTTCGCCCATAAACGCAAACCATTACGAAAAACTTTATTTAAACGAAGCTCCAGTTCATAACCATGGTTTTCCACCTTACCCAAGTTTGCCCATGGAACAACAGTCGTACCACCAAAGAAAGAAGGAGTAGAACGTTCAGAACCAGCAATCAACACATCGGTACGCTTGTCTTTAAAAAACTCTAAATTACCGGCAATCAATCCATCAAAGAATGAATAATCCACACCGATATTGAACTTTCTTACAACTTCCCAATGCACATTGGAATTTCCTACAGTTTCTTCACGATAGAAAGTATATGGACTTCCCGTGTTATATAAACCTGTTGCAATATTACCGCCAGTACCCCAATTACTCATATACAACCAACGTCTGGAATTGTCCCATTCATAACCAATCTCATCATTACCGATTTCACCATAAGAAGCACGAATTTTAAGCATGTCTAGGAACTTAAGTTTCTTCATAAACTTTTCCTCGCTGATCATCCATCCGATAGCTCCGGAATTAAAAAAAGCAAAACGGTTATCCACACTAAATTTATCAGATCCGTTATAGGCTCCATTGTATTCCATAAAATATTTATTTGCATAATTATATGTCAAACGGAATGCCCAGTCTTCACGATAATGAGGAACGATACTACCTCTTGTGCGTTCCTGACGACTAAATAATCCCATAGCACCAACTGTATGCTTACCAAAAGTATTGTTGTAGTCAAGTTGGGCTGAGTAATATAAGTGACGCTCAGTTGCACCATTATCCACTGATCCTCCTTCTACAGTCCATGCAACTTGTTCTCGCGGATCAAAATCTTGAGAACCGACAGCTGGATTATAGCTCGGGATTCCAGTATCAGGATTAATGTATTTATACAAAGCCGTACCTCCGGCATTAACACCTCTATTCTGTTCATAAAACACATTATCCCATGAAATAGAAGCTTTAGCACTCAAACCTTTCAACAAGAAATCAAGTTTCTGTTCCAATATAAAGTCTGTTGTAAGACGTGTTGTGGTTCGTGTATTCTGTCCAGCCAAGGCTAATTGCGCCACAGAGTTATTAGCATTGTCTATCGGGTCATAACCCCATTTCCCATCCGAATATCTAGGGATAAATACATTAGGAGGGGTTGTATATGCACTTCCCCATATATTATATTCATAATCGGTACGTGGACCTTTTTTTACTCCATGAGAACCTGCAATATTAGCTTTAAGTAAAGTGGTCTTCGTGAGTTGAAAGTCCAGATTACTACGCATATTGATTCGGTCATAGCCATAAGTCGTAGAATAGCCACGCCCATTATCATATTCCTTGAACAAGTCACCTTCGTGCTGATAGTCTACTGCAGCATAATATTTTGCAAAACGTGTACCTCCATGAATACTTACATTCACATTCTCCGAGATTGCATAATCCTTAAACATCCAGTCGTTCCAATCTACATTAGGATAGCGTTCCGCTTCTTCAAGATTTGCCGGATTACGATATTTATTCATGATATCACGCGGCACCATATCTGTCCATGAATCAGGAACCAGACCTAATTCATATTCTATAGCACTGTTCCGCAAGGCAAAAGCGTCATAGGAATCCATCTTGTTGGGCAGTTTGGACGGAATCTTGAATGCCATACTTGCACCGGCATTGATTGTTGCCTTACCTTCAGAACCACGTTTGGTTGTAATCAAGATAACACCATTCGCGCCCTTTACACCATATACAGCAGTTGCCGATGCATCCTTCAATACAGAAATAGAGGCTACCGAGTTGATATCAATACCAGCCATTGGACGTTCAATACCATCCACCAATATCAACGGAGCTGTATTGTTCCACGAGCTCATACCACGAACCAAAATCTGTGGGTCTTCCTCACCCGGCATACCTGTACTTGCGGTTGTTGCCACACCGGGCAAATTACCGGTCAATGCAGAACCTAAGTCCGAAACTCCTCCGGAACGTTCCAGCACCTTACTTGTAGTCTGAGTAATAGCCCCTACGACACTGGCCTTCTTCTGTTGCCCATAACCGACTACTACAACTTCGTCCAGTTCCTGGGAATCATCTTCCAAAGTAATCCGCATGTTACTCCGTGAAACCTTGACTTCTCTTGTCTTCATCCCGACAAAAGAGATGACAAGAATCGACTTCTCATTAGGAACCGTCAATTGAAAGTTTCCGTCAAAATCGGATATTGTACCAATCGATTTATTGCCCTTTACGACAATGGAAGCACCTATGATACCTTCACCATCATCATCAAGCACAATACCTCTTACTGTCATCCCTTGTTGGGCCGAAGCTGTAAGACAGCATAACAGCATCCAGAACAGTAAGGAAGGAATTTTCTGAATTTTCCGTTTTACATTTTTCATATAACTAATTTTAAGATTAATATTGAAACATTGTTTAACATCTTCTACAAACACGATTGTCAAGCATAGAAAAAAATCTTTCAAGACAAAATTAGAAATGTAGAATCAGAACACAGAATTATTACATCTCGCGTCCATCTATAAATGTTTCATTTTATCTTTTTACGTTTCAAAAGGCTTTTGAAATGTCTCAAACCCATATTTCATATCAAGAAGTTTGGGAATGACATCAAACTTCTACCAGGAAAACACATCAATAATACTCTGCCAGAAAGTGCTTATTATGAATGTTATCGCTTTGATTTAGAGAAAGTCAGCCCTCCTTTGTCTCTAATGGGAAGGAGGGCTGATACTGAGATTAGTTTTATTTATTTTCCTGCAAATGTTGTTCCATATATTCAGAAGGGGTAACCCCATATAATTCTTTAAAGAGAGTCGAGAAATTATTAGGATTAGAGAATCCTGTCATCTGTGCAACCTCCGCAATGGAATGGCGCTTGTCGGCTAAAAGTTGTGCCGCTTGCTTCAATCGGATATTACGGATAAATTGTCTGGTCGGCTGGTTGGTAAGTTCTTTTAGCTTCCGGTGCAAATGGGCACGGCTGATACCGACCTCATTTACAATCACGTCTACAGTCAGTTCCGGATTGCTAAGATTGTCATTTATCACTTTCATTATTCGTTCCATAAGTTTTTCATCCGGCGATTTTGCCTCTAACTTGTCCAATTTATCATCCTGTCCTTGCCGGCCGGTAAAGATATTCTGCATCTTCTGGTGTTTGAGAATCAGATTTTCCACCGTTTTATGTAAGATAGCAATATTAAATGGCTTGGTTATATATGCATCAGCACCGATATCCAACCCTTTTATAGTACTCTCATCCGTAGTCTTGGCAGTCAACAGAATGACAGGAAGATAATTCAGATTTACATTTTGCTTAATCTTTTCGCATAATGTAAAACCATCCATCTCTGGCATCATGACATCACTTATTATCAAATTCGGAATTTCCTTCAAGATACCCGACCAGGCCTCTTTCCCGTTATTGTATTCTGTTATATGATATGCCACAGAAAGTTCGTCCTTTATATATTTCCGGATTTCATCATCATCCTCAACGATACACACTTTCCATTTTCTTCTAACATGAAGATTCTTTTCCGGATCCGGATTTTCCAACAATGGTACTTCCATATCCGTAGCAGGCGAAATTATCGTCTCTCCTTTTTCTATTTCTCCACAAATTTCATCCTGGCTCAGATGGGAATCACCCAAAGGTATCTCGATAGTAAATGTGGTACCATTCAATCCATTGACATTCCTTCCGACAGAAATTTCACCATGATGCAGTTTTACTAATGATTGCGCCAAATGAAGACCGATACCCGTACCAGCCGTACTTAAATTATTATGAACCTGATAAAATCTTTCGAATATATGTTCATATTCCTTTTCGTCAATACCAATACCTGTATCTGTTATCTGGATTTTGGCATATTGTGCTACCGAAACAGCCCCCTCCAGCTGCCCGGCAATAAACAAATCAATATCGATACTTCCCTCCTTCGTAAATTTAAAGGCATTGGATAATATATTTATTATAATCTTGTCAAAATAAGCCGGGTCTACCCATAAGTCCAGATTCTCACATCCATGTGTATTAAAATTCAAGGCTATATTCTTGACTGAAGCCTGTATACTGAATGACTCACAAATCTGACGTATATAATGGACAATATCAATCTTTTGAAAAGTCAGTTTCATTTGGTTCTTTTCAATTTTTCGAATATCCATTAACTGATTGACCAATAACAGAAGGCGCTGGGTATTCCGATAAATTGTTTTATAGATTTTCTGCCTTGACTCATCTTTATCCGTCTTCATCAGGCCCAATAACGGACTAACCACCAACGATAATGGAGTACGGATTTCATGTGCAATATTAATAAAGAACTGAAGCTTGGCATTATTTATCTCTACAGCATGGAGATGCTCAATTCTCTCTTTCTTATAATGCAGATGACGTTTAAATCTATATATACCAACTCCTATAATAATTAGAGCAAGCACGAAATAAGAAATCTTAGCCCATACCGTTGCCCACCAGGGGGAAGATATATGAATCGTACATTCCCTCACATCCGATTCCATCATTCCGTCCTTCACCTTAATGCGAAAAGTATATTCACCAGGAGTTAAATTACTAAAAGACACCCGATTAATCCCATGCGGAAGATTAATCCAATCCCCATTATTAAAAGAATACACATAAACCAAACGTTCCGGTTTATTCAATTCTACCGTTGAAAACTCCAAACTGAATGTATTATCTTTATATGACAAATAGAAATCTGTAGCCTCAAATATAGATCTGTCAATTATCTCTTTACCCCCTGAGCGTATACCTGTCCTCACAGTCTTGTCGAATACATAAAAATCAGAAATCCGGACATTCCATTTTTTGTTGGGGCTGAAGATTTCTCTCGGCTTGAAATAAGTCAAACCATTCATTCCCCCAAAATAAATTATTCCATCAGAATCTTTATATGAAGAGTTTTTATAGAACTCATTCCCTTGCAACCCGTCACTTACATAATAATTAACAAATTGTTTGTCATGCAGATGAAAGCAAGAAACTCCAGAATTTGTACTTATCCACAACCTGTTATTATCATCACATTGAATTGCATAAATAACATCACTTGGCAAGCCATCCTTAACAGTATAACTTTCTACCTTTTCATGCTTCACATCAAAGGAATATATACCTTCAGATGTCCCGGTCCAAATGATACCATTCTTGTCTTCACATATAGAATGCACAGCATTCGTACTTATAATTTTTTTACTGGAGAAAATACCAGAATCCAAATCTACACAATCAAGGCCTCCATAAGACCCAACAAACAATTTATTTTTAGACGATGAATAATGCAAGCAATTAATCCATGCGATAACTTTTCCACTCATCTCACTGAAAAGCTTCAATTGCCCCGAATTCAAATCATAACAATACAAACCATCAGTCGCACCTATCCAAAGACGTCCTTCCTTATCTTCAGCAAAGGCGAAAACGGCAGGAATAGGATTTCCATCATTACTTTTCAATTGTCCAAACAAGATACATCTACCTGTTCTCTTATCAATTTTACCTACTCCCTTTGTATAGGAACCAAACCACAAATTTGATTTTGAATCTTCAAATAAACTAAGAATGTCCCCAGAAAGCGTCTTCTGATTTCCTGTCATGGAGTAATGCAAACTATGATTTTTATCTTTTGATATACGATAAATACCATCATTGTCACTTCCAACCCACAGAAATCCGTCCCGATCCTTTAATATAGAAGTAATGCAACAATCTCCAATGATATTTTTATAAATTGATTTAGGGCCTAGATATTTGAAATTATTCGTATTTACAGGTTGGTACAAAATACCCTTTTGATATAAACCAATCCATAGGCTTCCATCTTTATCCGTCCACATTGTATGCACTTTTGATTTATTCAGATTCAAGTAATAAAACTCTATCGAATAATCAACTATTGTATTTTTTTTCTTGTCATAAACTTTAATTCCTTGTCCGTCCGTCCCTATATATATCTCATTAGGACTTTTCTCCATCAAAAACTTTACAGGAAGCGCTTCACTATTATATGAAATATGTTCAAAATCATCCAGCTGTACATTATATCTGTATAGACCTTGCCCCAAACTACCCACAAAAAGATTTCCATCATTATCCTTACACAGGCACAAAGCATGCAATTTATGAATGTTTTTCAGATATAAAGTTACCTCATTTTCTGGTGTTATCCTATAAACTCCAACACCACTGACTGCTATCCAAATATTTCCTTCTTTATCTTCAACATACTGATCGGGAAAGTGATTGTCCGGTATCGGCAAATCAAGGAAATCCACAACCAGTTCATCATCCTTTACAATAAGTTTACCGGGTGTAGGGGAAGCAATCCATATTTCTCCATTTTTTCGTTCCATGACCGAACCGACAACATTTACAAATGTCTCATCCACGACAGTTCTAGCCGGGAGGGAAAAATCATCAGTCAAAGGATTGTACTTCTGGATACCGGAAAACGTACAGATAATCAAATCCCCATTACTGGTTTCAAAAATATTCTTCACATAGTTGTTCATCAAAGAATGGGGGTTATCAATATCATGTTTATATATTGTGAACTTAACTCCGTCATAACGATTGAGTCCATATTCTGTAGCAACCCATATTACACCATCCTTGTCCTGATAGATTTGATTTATCAAGCTACTTGAAAGCTCTTTATCGGTAGTGTAGAATTTATACGATTGACCATATCCCAAAAGGGAATAAAAGACAATCAACGAGAAAATCCATATATTTTTCATGTCAGTCAATTACTGTCCACTAAAAATCGCAAATAGTTCTTTGAAATAATTGAATTACAGTTTGTTACAAGAGATTTTCTTGCGCAACGATTTGAAATCATAACTTTGCAGCCTTAACTTAGGCTGTATATGAATAAAGACAAATACGTTTTCGCCCAAATGGTTGAGTTTTTAGACAACTATAAGTTTCTCCGTATCGTAAAGAAGTATGATGGCAACAAGTATGTTAAGCATTTTACTTGCTGGAATCAACTTCTTACTTTGATGTTCGGACAATTGTGCAACCGTGAAAGTCTTCGTGATCTGATTGTTGCGCTGAATGCACATCAAGAGAAATGCTACCATCTTGGGGTTGGGAAACATGTCACTCGGAGTAACCTTGCAAAAGCAAATGAGAACCGGGACTACCGTATCTTTGAGGACTTCGCATTCTATATGATAAGCGAGGCCAGAAAGAAAAGAGTAAATGACATATTCAAACTAAACGGAAATGTATATGCTTTCGATTCTACCACGATTGACTTGTGTCTGAAGCTGTTTCCTTGGGCTAACTTTCGTACACATAAGGGAGGTATAAAAATCCACACGTTGTATGACGTAGAGACTCAAGTACCAGCCTTTATCCATATAACCGAAGCAAAGATAAACGATGTCAGAGCAATGGACGTAATACCATATGAATCTGACTCTTTCTATGTTTTCGACCGTGCATATAACGATTATCATCGTCTCTATAAGATACATATGATGGATTCGTTCTTTGTTGTACGGGCTAAGACAAACATAAAGGCAAGAGTGCTCAAATGGAAACGGCGTTTACCCAAGAATATATTGTCCGACTGTGAGATTGAACTTACCGGTTTCTATACCCAAAAATCATACCCTGAAACGATTCGTTTGGTGAGGTTTTGGGATGAAGAAGACGAACGGGAGTTCATTTATCTGACAAATGCAAAACATATTCCAGCCTTACAGGTCGCGGAACTTTACAAGAATCGTTGGCAAGTGGAACTGTTCTTTAAATGGCTCAAGCAGCACCTGAAAATAAAGAAATTTTGGGGTACTTCCGAGAACGCTGTAAAGATACAAGTCTACTCAGCAATCATTGCCTACTGTCTTGTAGCTATCATGCAACATGATATGAAACTGGATAGATCGACATACGAGGTTCTACAAATTCTTGGCATTTCTCTTACGGACAAGACTCCATTAAGGGAGCTCTTCAGCAAAACTAAATTCAATGATGTCAAAGAACAAAGCGGTCTGATGGACCAAATTTATTTAGTAATTATAATTTTTAACTCGTCTTCTAATTTTTAGTGGACACTAATGATGTCAGTCATTTATTTAAGGCATACACAAAGCTAATATAAACCTATTGGCGGAATTAAATTATAAAAGATTTATGTTTAAAAAAGTTGTGCATATTGTTGATATTTAGTAAATTAAATGTAACCAAACTTTTAATAGACAAATATCGTATGCACAACTTATATGCAATATTCGCAAAATTACTGAACATATGCAAGCAAATTGCCGGCAATTTAGTCAATGAATCTGGGAATGTGCCAAGACGAGGAGTCGTCCCTAAATTCTCAGACCTTGAAGTAGTGGCTTTGAACATGGCATCAGAGGCTGTTGGTATTGACAGTGAGTCGCTGGAGGGTGTGTCAAAATGCATACCCTCTTTTTTTTATGACAAAGCCCCGACTTTCCCAAGCCGAGGCTTTGTTATGTCCTAAAGATTTTGTATCTTTAAGCATAATCAAAACTAATATGGCAAAGATACATTTTCGTTCTTACAATCCCAACCAAATCGTCCTTTTTCCTCAGCGGATAGATGAAAATATTCCATCAGACGATCCTGTACGCATCCTGAATGCTATGGTAGATAACCTTGACCTCAGTTCCTTTCACAAGTTATACAAAGAGCTTGGCCGTTCTCCCTATCACCCACGAATGATGCTTAAAGCTGTTTTGTATGCCTATATGAACAATATCTATTCCTGTCGTAAGATAGAAAAATCCCTGCTGCGTGACATTCATTTCATATGGCTTGCCGGTTATGAGAAGCCGGATTACCGGACTATAAACCGTTTCCGTAACCGTGTCAAGGATGAGATAAACGGAATATTCACACAAATAGTCCTCATCCTTGCATCCAAAGGATTCATAAGTCTTGATGTTGAATATATTGACGGCACAAAGATTGAATCAAAAGCCAACAGATACACATTTGTATGGCGTAAGAACGTAGAACGTAACCGCGCCAGGCTTCTTGAGAAGATACGTATTCTTCTACAACAAATTGATGATGTCGTGGCACAGGAT
>CEAG01060801.1_pt1 | contig 33911 bp, 30 predicted proteins | sample 554891 | NCBI WGS metagenome assembly CEAG01 (sample SAMEA3182116, study PRJEB8094) | gut metagenome | biome: human; feature: gut; material: Stool; isolation source: human stools | place: Canada | collected 2014-02-25
GCTCGTACTTTAGTACGATGCGCTCCTGTCGCAGAGCGTAGCGGTACATAAGCGGTCACAATACGACCGCAATGCGTCCCTTGGGACGCTATGGTACCGACGTCTGCTTACGGCACTGCTTATTCTTATACCCAGCCGGGGCTACTGGTTTTTTTGAAAGCTTTCCAAAACGCAGAACTTCCGGCGTATGCGGTGCCATGTCGAAGATGTTTGTCGGAGGATGTTGATATTTTCTAGAAAAGTGCTGAAAGGCAGGGGGAAAGCGGACACGATGTCCGCGTCAGCCGATTGTCGACATGGATGTCGACTGTAGGCGGCCCCGTCATGACGAGAACTACTCATCACTTTTCGTAGAAAATTCACATCCGGAGACCTTACATCGAGACATGTGTATCGCATGCTCCGGGAGTTCGTGGATTTTGCCAATGTATTTAACTAACTTTCCATTTACATTAATGGAACGTAAAGGAATCTCCATCTTCGATAATACAGATCATGGTCTTGCCGGTATTGAGGATGATCTCGTCCCCGTTGTCATCGTAATATCTGGTGGCACTGTAATCGGAAGTCTTCTCCCAATTCACATGTATTCCTCTGCCATTGGTGAAGAACCAGCCGTCCCGGGTGGTGTCATGACATTGAAAAGCCAGATACCCCTCGCCCAGTTCCTCGTGAAACGTATTCTGTACCAGAATATTTTTGAAAGTCAGCTGCTCTCCGGTGGCGGCATCTATATGAGGGCCGTCTGTGCTTCCGGACAGATGCTGGGAACGGTAATAGAGGCCGTCATCCTCGTTAAATTCAAAATAACACCTTGTCAGCGGATAACACCCGGACATATCGATATAGGTGGCATCCTTTGCTTTGGCACCGTACTGCCCAAGGGTGTTCGGTTCCGCCTTGGTGGCAAACCGGAAGTGATTCTCATCGCTGAGTCCGCGGTATCCCAGACTGTACCCCTTTTTCTCGATCACCTTTTGCAGCCCTTCACCGGAAGCATAAGCATTGTGGGGCTTGTTACGGTCGGTAGTACGGAAAAAGGCAGCCTCATCACTGCCGGACGTACCGTCCACATCCTGAGTATCCGGCTGCGCCAGCAACTCATTGATGAAAAACGGACCGCCGAAATGTACGATAAAAGCATCCCATTCGAATGCCCAGTAAGCATAATAATCACGAAGACTGCGTATATTGCCGATCTTGTCCAGATTCTGCCAGTCTTCGTAGATTGCCATCATCCGGGTCATACGGTTTTCAACATTCGCCTCATAAATAATAGAAGCATCGGACAGACTGTATTGTGGAATTGCAGATGCCTCATTAGGAATCATTACGGCAATGGGGCGTGTAGCAGCCACATCGGCATCCACCCATTCGTTCGTAAGACGGCTGCGGACCATGCCCTCAGCGGGAGGAGTGGAATCATCCTCTACAACGATCGTTACGGGATCCGGAAGCTTTTCCCCGGAAGAAACTGTGGAGGAATCCGGGCTGTTATCCGGGAGGATCGGACGGACCGGGGAATCGGAGTTACCCGTCTGTCCACATCCGGTAAGCATCATGGAGACAGTCAGCAGAAGAGGTACCGCAGTCTGCAGAAACTGCCGTCGAAATTTATATTTACACATATAATCACACCTCGATCGGTTATCAGAGTAAGAAGCTGTAAATGACCACGCCGCATAAAATGCCTAACAGCGCACCCATCAACACCTGCAGGGGAGTATGTCCCACGAATTCCTTTAATTTATCATGGGCGGAAATCTCACTGCGGCCCATATCTTCGAAGACCTTCAGCATTTCGTTCAATACCTGTGCCTGAATACCGGTCTCTCTGCGTACTCCCATAGCATCATACATTACAATGATCGCCAGAATCAGGGAAATGGCAAATTCAAAGCTTCCCGCACCGTATTCGTAGCAGACCGCTGTTACCAGGGCACATACGGTAGCAGAGTGAGAACTGGGCATACCGCCGCTGCCGACCAGACGCTCCGCAACGAATTTCTTGGAGACAATCAAATGGATCAGCGTCTTCAGAATCTGTGCCACCAGCCAGCCGAAGGCTGCAGTCAGGAAAATGGTATTGCTGAAAAACTGTTCAAAAAAAGTCATAAATAACCTCGTTTCCTATATGCTGTAGTTTGCAGAACAGACATATATAAATCCAGTATAATCCAAAAAGCGGAAAAAGTACAGTGTTGACCTTGAAATGATGCATCGAAGGATAGTATAATATAGCTGTTATCTGTCGCACAGTGGCGCAGATAAGCCTGAAAAAGCGACAGGAAAACATAAGGAGATTACAAAATGAGCTTATTGAGCGTGATCGTTCCCTGCTATAATGAAGAAGAAAGCGTTGCCCTGTTTTATCAGGAATTGACGAAAAATGATCCCTTTTTCAAGGAAAAGGAAATAGAACTGGAGCTTCTCTATATTGATGACGGTTCCAAAGACGGCACTGTGAGAGAAGTGAAAAAGCTGATCGAACAGGATTCCCGTGTGCATATTGTCTCTTTCTCCAGAAATTTCGGAAAGGAAGCGGCGATGTTTGCCGGACTGGAAAAGTCGAAGGGCGATTACGTGGTTATGATGGATGTGGATCTGCAGGATCCGCCTTCCTTGCTGCCGGAGATGTTTGAATGGATCTGGCAGGGGTATGATTCTGTAGCGACCCGCCGCGTGACCCGCAAGGGCGAACCGCCGATCCGCAGCTTTTTTGCCAGAAGATTTTACCATCTGATGAAGAAGATTTCCCAGACGGAAATGATGGACGGAGCGAGAGATTATCGCCTGATGACCAGACAGATGGTGGATGCCATCCTGTCCATGCGGGAATATAATCGTTTTACCAAGGGAATCTTCGGCTGGGTCGGTTTTAAGACCAAATGGCTGGAATATGAGAATGTAGAGCGCGCCAAGGGCGAGACCAAGTGGAATTTCTGGAAGCTTCTGGTATATTCCCTTGACGGTATCACCGCATTTTCCACGGCACCGCTTCTGATCGCTTCCTTTGTGGGCGTGCTGTTCTGCATCATTGCCTTTTTGATGATCATATTTATCATCGTGCGGAAGCTGATCTTCGGAGATCCGGTGTCCGGCTGGCCTTCTCTGGTGTGCATCATCCTGATGACCAGCGGCGTACAGTTTTTCTGTACGGGTATTCTGGGGCAGTATCTGGCAAAGGCATACATGGAAGTAAAACGCCGTCCGATTTACCTGGTAAAAGAGGAAATTTAAGAAAAACCGCATAAATATCCGTTTTTTATGTACGTAAAAATGTTACAAAATAGGGGTAAAATGTAACATTTTTAGTTTCTTAACTATATTTTAACGGAAAAATGTCTTTTCAAATATCGACAGCTATGATATGATTTCTCTATCAGTCACTGCAGAGGAGCAATACTCGACAAGTAAAAAGGGGGACTTGTTTTGGATATTGTTGCAGTAAAAGATTCAGAGTTAGAGAGATATGTAACCAAAATCATGTTGGAGATAGGGGTGCCGGCGCATTTGAAGGGTTATCACTATTTGCGTGATGCAATCATTTTGTCAGGGAAAGACATGGAGGTAGTAAGCAGCGTTACAAAGCTGTTATATCCCACCATCGCGAAACATTTCAAGACCACAGATCAGAAAGTGGAACGCGCGATCAGGAACGCCATTGAAGTGTCCTGGTCCAGAGGAAATGTGGAGACATTCGAAAAGATTTTTGGCTATTCTGTAGCCTCCGGAAGGACAAGACCTACGAACAGCGAGTACATCGCACGTATCGCCGACAACATCCGACTGGATTATAAGGCTATGTAACATATTAATTTTAATTATTTGGAACAGGGAGAGTTTGTTAATTAAGCAGATGCAGTATTCTCCTCTGCAGACTGAGAAAGACCGCGTATCGGAATGGGGAAGTTTCCGGTACGCGGTTTTTTGTTGTATGGAAATGCTGTTATATTTGTCAAGTCCATATAAATATGGTAAAATGTACAAAAGCCCGTGTAAGAAAAAGGCGGGTATGGGAGATGAAATGACTTTTCGGACATCGGATATTTTGATCGGGGGGAGCCTGATCATTATCGGGCTGACAGAGATCGCCCATTTGGCAGGCTGCCTGTTAGGGTGGTCTTTTTTGACTGTAACGGATCTGCTGCTGGCAGAGGTGGGAATCGTTCTGCTGGCGGCAATATTATTGTCTGTAATATCCAGACAGACACGGAAACGGGCCACAGCCGGTAAAAATGATCCGGTTGCGGATCAAAACAGCGGGACAGACACGGCAAAGGAAAAAAGCACACAGATTCTCACGGGCGTCCTGATATTTCTGATCCTGTTGCAGATTCTGCGGATACTGACGGGGAACCGTATGTGGCTGACCGGAGATATGACGGTGGAGACCGTGAATACATTTCTCAGGGAAAATGCTGTTTATACCGTGAATCCACTCACGGGGACGGCATATTCGATGGGAATGTCCTTCCGGCTGAAAATATTATGCCTGCCCACTCTGTATGGAGCCATCAGCCGTTTTACGGGTATGGCACCCGTAGACGTGGTGTATCGTCTGATCCCCTGCATTACGCTGCTGTTGTCTTATGTAGCTTACGGAAGCCTGGGGAAAGCACTTTTTCCGGAAAATTTTGTGAAAAGACGGACGTTTTTGCTGATCGTGGGAATACTGTTCAGTACAGGGGCCTATATGCCCGGAGTGGATGGATTTGATGTGTTTTACGGAGGATTCCGCGGTGTGACGATCCGGGCGGCGGTGTTGCTTCCGTATCTGCTGTCCTGTCTGATGGACAGAAAATATACGGGCGTGATCCTTTGTATCCTGGCGGAGGCCTGCATAGTCTGGACCCTGTATGGCGCGGGAGTCTGCCTGCTTGTTACTGTGGCATGGCTGATACTTGGAGCGTTGGTTTCCCAGTTCCGGAAACGATGGGAAAAACGGAAAATGACTGATGCACATGGCAGGTCAGGAGAGGAGGCTACAGAATGATGACACTTCTGCAGTCCACCCTGACAGGTTGGACCGACTATACACAACATGGAAAATTTGCGGCATTTTTGCTGCTGGCGATCCTGTATCTGGGATTTGTCCTCTATGGTTCCGGAAAGGAAGCCAATGCATCCGGGGCGGAAAAAGCACGGAAACGGCTGTATCTTTACGGAGCGCTGGTGACATTTGGCTGTATCTGTCCCGTAACGGCACTGATCCTGTTAAAATACCAGACCGCCTTTTACTCTTATGTATGGATCTGGGCGGCGGTACCCCAGACAGCATTGATCGCATGGGCAGCAACGGACTTTCTGTGCAGCTTATTAAAAGAGAAAAGCCTGCGAAACGGGATGGCTGCGCTGATCCTGCTGGGCATCCTGTTCCTGGGTGGAAACCCGGTGTCGGAATGGACCGTGGCACAGACAACGCAGATACCGGCACTGGCGGGAATGCCCGGACAGCAACAGGGAACTCCCGCCAGGGAAATTCTGGAGCAGCTTTCTGTATACAATGCGGAAAAAGGAAACTCACGGGAATACAGTCTGTGGGCGCCGAAGGAGGTCATGGAGGCTGCCAGAGCCTACAGCGCTGAGATCCACCCGGTATACGGCAGAAGCATCTGGGATGCATCGCTGGGCAGCTACTCCTATGATACCTATGAGACCTGGCAGGAAGATATGTATCTGTGGATGAGCCACCTGGAGACTACCGGGGAGACGGAATATCTGCGGACAGATGAAAATACCACGACAGAAGCTGGTGGCAGGAAAATAGATTTTGCTACGTGCCTTGACAGCGCCGGGAAGGCCGGTATAGACTACATTTTATTGCCGGAGGACTTGTCGGAGGATGTACAGAAGGAATTGCAAGAGGCTGCGGACGGCAGACTGCGATCCTTTGGCGGATATTTCCTGATCGAGATGTAAGTAAGCATCTTGCGGAAAGATAGGGAAAACTATAACGATTTGTAAGAATTAGGAACAGGAAAGAAAAATGGAACAGGAACTGATCAGTATTGTGGTGCCGGTGTACCGGGCAGAACGTTATATAGAAGAAACGATGGACTGCGTCCGGGCACAGACGTATCCACACTGGGAACTGCTGCTGGTGGAGGATTGCGGCCCGGACCGCGGCAGGGAGATCATAGAACAATATATTCAGAGAACCGGAGATACGAGAATCCGCCTGCTGACTCACTCTACGAATCTGGGGGCGGCGAGAGCACGTAATCTGGGAGTCAACGAAGCCAAAGGCCGGTATCTGGCCTATCTGGATGCAGATGACCTGTGGACACCGGACAAGCTGGAAAAAGAGCTGGCTTTTCTGAAAGAGAAACAGGCAGCCTTTGTGTTTACCGGCTATGAATTCGCCGATGAGAATGGCAAGGGCACCGGAAAGATTGTCCGTGTGCCGGCCACGATTACTTATAAAGAAGCTTTGAAAAATACCACAATCTTTACCAGTACCGTGATGTTCGATATGGAACAGCTGTCGAAAGAACAACTGCAGATGCCACAGATCAAGAGTGAGGACACTGCCCTGTGGTGGAGAATACTGCGGGAGGGTTATGTAGCTTGTGGTTTGGATCAAAATTTGGTAAAATATCGGAGAGCAGGGAAATCCCTGTCATCGAATAAGCTGGAAGCTTTGCGGAGGATCTGGAATCTGTACCGTAAGGCGGAAGGCATGTCAGTGCCGAACAGTGCCTGGCATTTCTGCTTCTGGGCGGTACGCGCCGTAAAACGCAGAGTATAGGAGGAGTTTGTTTTGAATACAAACGGTAATTATTATGAAAACCGACTGCGGAAAAGGGAATCCTTTAAGCGTCTGATCAATATAGGGTTGTCGATGATCTGTCTGTTGCTGGAGATCAGCCTGTTTGCCTACATGTGGCAGTTCCATTTCCAGTTCCAGCTGGTAGATCCCCTGCAGAAGATCTGGTATCGTGGCTTTCTGCTGGAAAACGGTATCTACAGTGCAATCCTGATATTTTTCTCCGTGACCTACGGCGGCATGCGTCTGGGATACATGAAAAACACGGAGATTATTTTCTCCCAGGTGTTTGCAACCCTGATGGCGGATGTGCTGATCTATGCGGAACTGTGTATGATGGCCCGTAGCATTTTTCCGGCGGATATGTTCCTGTTGATGGTATTTTTACAGATCATAGCGGTGATCATCTATGCCAATATTGCCAACAAGATCTATCGTACAGCATTCCCGCCAAGAGAGCTTCTGCTGATCCACGGCGATCGTCCCATCGAAGACATTGTCAACAAATTTGAAAGCCGTAAGGACAAATATAAGATCACAAAATGTGAGCACATTAAAAAAGGTACGACAGAACTGTGTCGGGAGATTCTGGACAATTACCGGAACGGTGAGATCAATGCGGTAGTAATCTGGGATATTAATGAAAAGGACCGTAATATTATTCTGAAATTCTGCTATGCCCATTCCATTCGTGTCTATGTCATGCCTAAAATATCAGATGTTATTTTAGTTGGCTCCGAGGAACTGCATGTATTTGACACGCCGATTCTGCTGACCAGAGAGTACTCCCTGAGCATGGAGCAGCGGTTCATCAAGCGATCTATCGATGTGATCTGCTCGTTGATCCTGTTGGTAGTGACTTCACCGCTGATGCTTCTGACAGCGCTTGCCATCAAGCTTTATGACGGCGGACCTGTGCTGTACAAGCAGGTACGCTGTACCATCGGACAGAGGGAATTCTATATTATGAAGTTCCGCAGTATGCGCACTGATGCCGAGAAGGACGGCGTGGCACGTCTGGCACAGAAAGGGGATAAGCGTATCACTCCCGTGGGTAAGGTGATCCGCAAATGCCGACTGGATGAACTGCCCCAGCTGATCAATATTCTGCGGGGAGATATGTCTTTCATCGGCCCCAGACCGGAGCGCCCGGAGATTATTGCACAGTACATGGAAGTCATGCCGGAGTTCGCATTCCGTATGAAGGTGAAAGCGGGACTGGCCGGTTTCGCACAGGTATACGGAAAGTACAATACCTCCCCGTATGATAAATTAAAACTGGATTTAACATATATCGAGAATTATTCTGTGTGGCTGGATCTTAAATTGATGCTTCTGACACTGAAGGTATTGTTCTGGCCGGACAGTACCGAGGGTGTGGAGAGCGAACAGGTAACGGCTTTCAAGGCAACCTACGATGGTCGTGCCGAGAAGGATGACGACTGAGAAGGCAGGAGGTAGACGCATGGAAGTAAGCTACGGAAAAGAGCCCTTCGACCTGAGACTTATGTGTCTGCGGCTATGCCGCAATCTGTGGAAAATACTGGCTGTGACAGTAGTGGGAACATTACTGTTCGGTGGCGGTTATTATGTAAAAAATGTGGTGCTGCAGCCCGATCCAGGGTATGCGGCTTCTTCCACTTATAAGGTAGAATATAAAGAGAACCCCAATGCGGCGGGTGCGTACTACATTAACGAGGCTACATGGAACACCATGATCCATACGGGAGAATTCCTGGATGGTGTGGAGAAGCATCTGCAGGAGGCTGTGGAACGGGGAGACAATGGAGCTTCGGAAGCACTGTCTCTGGGCAGAGATCAGTGGATCGCAGACCTCTCGGCAACACTTCCCTCGGATTTCAGTGTTCCGGTGACACAGGCGGCAACTCAGGATCCGGGGATGAGTATTGCTCTGGCCCATGCAGTGGAGGATACCATGTGTGACGAATTTGCAGAGAGTATCGTGGAGATCGACCGGATCAAAGTGCTGGATCACGGAGATTTTGCAGAAGTCGTGGTACCGGATGTGCGCCCGGTGCGGGCAGTCATTCTGGCGGCGGTATTGTCTCTGTTTTTTGCAGTAGTCCTCTTTTTGCTGGTGGAGATCTCGCAGGACAGCATCTGGCTGCCGGCAACACTTCGCAGACGCTACGGACTGAACAGTCTGGGAACGGTGCGCAGTGTGGGATTTGCGGAAAATCTGATGTATACGCTGGAGAAAGTGTACGATAAAAAGCAGGCAAAGGAGTCCGAAAATGCGGAAATCTGCCGTGTGGCAGTATGTGTGGCACTGCCGGAAGCGGATCCGAAGGAAGTCGTGGAGAATTTGCAGAAGCTGGCTAAGACAGGTAAGATCCGGAAGGGAATACCGGTGGAATATGTAGCGGTTCCCAGTCCGTTGTTATGCCCGGAGAGTGGAGAGACACTTCGTAAGGCAGATGCATTTCTGCTGGCGGTGCCGGCCGGAGAACGGGTAGGAAAGAGACTGGAAGCGGTATTAGAGTATCTGCATACCCAGGACTGCTCTGTGGACGGAGCCTTCCTGTGGAATGCGGATGAACAGCTGATCCGCAGCTATTATTTTCTGCCGGGAGCCATGCAGACACAGAATACAGAACACGGAGGAGAGCAGGCATGAAGGTAGAAGTTCTGGCATCGGTAATGAATGCTTCTCTTCCGGAGACCGTACAACATATGAACCTGCAATCGGATGCGGTGATCATCAATCAGTGCGACCGGCTGGGGCAGGAGGAAATGCAGATATCTCCGGGGAACGGAAGAATCCGTTTCTGCAGTTTTCCCGATCGTGGCATCGGCAGAAGCCGCAATGAGGCCATCCTTCGGGCGGAAGGAGACATCTGCCTTTTTTCGGATGCGGATATTGTGTATGAAGATGGTTATGAGGCGGCTGTTCTTGCGGAGTTTGAACGGAATCCCCGGGCCGATATGATCATTTTCAATATTGAGGTTGAGGAAGAACGCCGCACCTACCATATTACGGAACGGAAACCGGTACGTTGGTATAATTGCGGGCGGTATGGCGCAGTCAGTTTTGCTGTACGCAGAGAGAGCCTGCTGCGATCGGGAATCACGTTTTCCCTGTTGTTTGGCGGCGGTGCAAAATACAGCAATGGAGAAGACAGCCTGTTTTTGACAGAGTTTATTAAAAAAGGCTGCCGTGTATATACCGCACCGGTGACCATCGGCAGAGAGGAAGCCGGGGAATCCACCTGGTTTCATGGCTATAATGAAAAATTTTTCCATGACAGAGGAGTACTGTATCATTATCTGTATGGATGGCTGGAATGGCCGCTGGCACTGCGGTTTTTGTATGCTCATAAGGGTACGCTGTGCACAGAGGTAAGCCTGCAGCAGGCCAGACAGTGGATGCGTGACGGCATCCGGGAGGCAGGAGGACGATAGCTTGCTTTTTGGAAAAAAGGCCATAAAGAAAGGAGGTTCCACATGGAGAATAGCGCACTGGTGTATATCATATTGACAGCTGTTACCGTAACATTCGGTTTTCTGGTAAAAAATCGTGACTATACGACAGAATATCTGTCCGGCAGACGCTCCTTTCGTGGAAATACCTCCGGGGATCTGATGGCGGCCGGGCCGGACAGACAGCAGGCGTGCAATGCTGTGGCGGAATTCGCCATCTTCTGTCTCCTGGCCGGAGTTTCTGCCTGCCGCATTGCTGTGGGCGGTGATTACTGGGTCTACTGGCTGAAATTTCAGCTGATCGATCAGGGAAGGCATGTCTCCTACGAAACCGGTTTTGTGTATCTGGTGAAATTTTTCCATCTGATTTTCGGAGAGGGATCTTATCTTCCGATCTTTGGCTTCTTTTCCCTGATTACAGTCTTCTTTTTCCTGAAGGCACTGCATGATCAGGCGGACTGGTATGTATTTTCCCTGTTCCTGTTATTGACACAGGGATTTTACTTTAATAGTATGAATTCGGTACGTTACTATTTCGCACTGGCGCTGGTCATGTATGCGCAGAAATATGTGCTGCGGGGAGAATATGGGAAGTTTCTTCTCTGGGTGCTGCTGGGCTGTACGATCCACAAATCGGTACTGCTGGTCATCCCGGCATATATTGTGATAGATCTCTTGTCCCGGATCCAGCTGAAAAAGTGGCACTATGCGGTTGGCGTATTACTGATCTTATCTCTGATCTTCGGACAGGATGTGTACCGGAATATTATCTTCCGGTTCTATCCCTATTACAAGGATTCCATGTTCGACAACGGACAGTTATCCTATGTCAACATCGCCAAATGCCTGGCAGTGCTGATACTGTGCCTGATCTATTGGAAGGACAGCGTTCAGGAAAATCGCAGAAACCGTTATTACTTCTACCTGAATCTGGCGGGACTGGTGCTCTATTCCTGCGGCTCCTTTATCCCGGAAGTATCCCGAGTGGCATATTACCTGATCCAAAGCCAGATTTTCCTGATTCCGGGTGTGCTGAAGGATGCCAAAAAGGGATGGTTCCGAACCCTGTGTATTATTGGCGTTGTTGCAGCATATCTATTGTATTTCGTAATGCTGTTGCGGGGAATGTACGATGTGGAGATACGGCTGCTTCCGTATCTAAACTGGATCTTTAATTAAAAGAGGATTTAATTTATGAAAGTGCTGTGGGTCTGCAATATCATGCTTCCGGTTATAGCCGAAGCATTGCATAAAGAAGCTTCGAATAAAGAGGGCTGGCTGTCCGGTCTGTTGGAGCAGGTAGCCGCGGAGAATTCCAGTGACCTGGAGCTGGCTGTGGCATTCCCGGTGCCGGCAGATACGGAGGTGCCCTGGAGAATGCAGATAGCAATGCCACGGGAAAAAGAAGACCGGGAGCATTTACAGACAAATACAGATGCTGAAACATATAATATCACATGTTATGGATTCCACGAAGACACCGTACACCCCGACAGATATCAGCCGTTGCTGGAAGAAGAACTGCATCGGATCACGGAAGACTTTTCACCGGATGTGATCCACTGTTTCGGCACGGAATATCCACACACACTGGCAGTATGCCGGGTGTTTCCCCACAAGGAGAAGATACTGGTGGGAATTCAGGGAATCTGTACGTTGTGTGCGGAGGCATATTTTGCCGATATGCCGGAATCGGAGATCCACAAGACCACTTTCCGGGATCTGGTGAAGAAGGATACCCTGCGCAGCCAGCAGGAAAAATTTGCCCGCAGAGGTGTAATGGAGAGGGAAGCAATAGGACTTGCCGGCAATATCACCGGAAGAACCGCCTGGGACAGGGCAGTGACTACTGCGTGGAATCCCAAGGCACATTATTATACGATGAATGAGACCCTGCGGGCTTCCTTTTATGAAGGACAATGGCAGCCGGAGCACTGTGAACCCTATTCCATTTTCGTCAGTCAGGCGGATTATCCTCTGAAAGGACTGCACTATCTGCTGCAGGCCTTGCCACAGATTCGGGAGAAATATCCCCGGGTACAGGTGTATGTGGCAGGAAATGATCTGACGGCATACCGGACGCCGAAGGAAAAGCTGAAAATATCGGCATATGGCCGTTACCTGCGCAGACTGATCCGGGAAGGACAGCTGGAGGACAGGGTACACTTCCTCGGAAAACTGACCGGAGAAGAAATGAAGGAAAGATTTCTGAAAAGTCATCTGTTCCTGTGTTGTTCCTCTCTGGAAAATTCACCGAATTCCCTGGGAGAGGCCATGCTTCTGGGAGTTCCCTGCATCAGCACGGAGGTAGGGGGAATCCCCAGCCTGTTTGATGGCGGAAGGGACGGCCTGTGGTGCCGGGGACATCAGCTGTCGGAAGTGGCTGAAAATGACAAATATGCGTCAGATGCTTCTGAAAGCAAAAATAACATGCGAAATTATAAAACGACAAAAACAGAAGAATTGGAAAATATTGTAAATTCCATGGTAAATTCTATTATCGAAATGTGGAGTTCTCCGGAGAAAATGCTGGAATACTCAAAAAATGCAAGAGAACATGCAAGAAAAACCCATAATAAAGAGCAAAATTTCGCAAAACTGCAGGAAATCTATGCAAACATAGCAGGGAGGAAGGAATGAAGCTGATATTTGTCTCAAACTATTTTAATCATCATCAGCTGCCCTTCTGTGATGCTCTGTATGAATTGCTGGAGGGAGATTTCTGTTTCCTGCAGACACAGCCCATGGAAGAAGAGCGGGTGAAGATGGGCTGGCAGGCCGAGGAACGTCCCTACGTGCGCTACGCTGCGAAGAATTCGTGTGCACATAAGTCTGGGAGGGAGAAAACGCCCGGCTCTGAGTCGAACAGCAACGCCGTCACAGATGCGGAAGATTTTGAGAAACTATTGTTTACCGCGGATGTGGTGATCTTCGGCGGATGCGATGACGAAAGCTATATTCAGGAGAGACTGACTGCCGGAAAACCGATCTTCCGTTATAATGAACGCTTATATAAGGAAGGACAGTGGAAGGCGGTCTCTCCGAGAGGCCTGCTGCAGAAATACAAGGATCACACCAGATACCGCAAGGCACCGGTGTATTTCCTGTGCGCAGGAGCCTATGTGCCTTGCGATTATCACCTGATCCATGCCTACCCCGGCAAAATGCTGCGCTTCGGCTATTTCCCGGAGACCAGGCATTACGAGGCAGGGCAGCCCTTCAATCACAAAGAACCGGGCAGTATTCTGTGGGCGGCCCGGATGATCGACTGGAAGCATCCGGAACTGGTGGTGAAAACAGCATCTTATTTAAAAGAACATCTGGAAGAAAATACGTTTCATATTACCATGATCGGCGGAGGGGAACTGGAGGAAGAGACGCATCGCCTGGCAGAGGAACACGGAGTGACCGACGTGATCACCTTTCCCGGTTTTCAAGGCCCGGAAGAAGTCCGGGCGGCCATGGAAAAGTCAGAAATCTATCTGGTCACCAGTGACCGCAAAGAAGGCTGGGGGGCAGTGGTGAATGAAGCCATGAACAGCGGCTGTGCTGTGGTGGCAGATCATATGATCGGCGCGGCTCCCTGGCTGATCCGTCAGGGAGAAAACGGCAGGATGTACCGGGACGGTGAGGAACAGGAATTATTTCGAACCGTGGAACGGCTTCTCAGGGATCCCGGAGAGTGCCGCAGACTGGGAGAAAACGCACAGCAGACCATTGTCGGGGAATGGAATGCCCGGACGGCTGCGGAAAGATTGATCGAACTGTGCCGGAAAATGAAGTTCTTGCCAGAAATGTCAGAAGAACAGGAAATGCCGGATGCCGGCCAGGATGTGATGCTGAACATCACAACACCTGCCCCGGTGATTCCACAATTATGGAATGACGGCCCCTGCTCTCCGGCCCCTGTGATCCCGGAGCGGTCTATGTATAGGAGAATAAACAGTGAACAGTAGTGTAACCAAGCAACCGCTGATCAGCGTGATCGTGCCGGTGTACAATATCATACCGTATCTGCCCCGCTGCGTGGAAAGCCTGCGGACACAGACTTACGAAAATCTGGAGATCCTGCTGATCGATGATGGTTCCACGGATGAGACACCGGCATTATGTGACCGGCTGGCAACGGAGGATGAGAGAATCCGCGTCTTCCATAAAAAGAACGGCGGGCCTTCTTCCGCCCGGAATTTCGGATTACAGCAGGCCGGGGGAGAATATGTGGGCTTTGTGGACAGCGATGACTACGTGGATGCGGATATGTATGAGCGGCTGTACGGGGCAATCGAAAAGACCGGAATGCCCGTAGCGCAGGTTGGCAGAGATGAAATCGACAAAGACGGCAATATTTTACCGAATATCTGCGAGCCGGTGGCAACGGAACAGGTGATCCCGGCAGAAGGTTTTCTGAAGGAACTTCTGATGCACCGCGGAGACTGCTCCTTCTGTACCAAGCTTTTGCGGAAGGACCTGTTTACCATAGAACAATTTCCGGTGGGGGCACTGAACGAAGATTTTCATTTATTAGTAAAAATGCTGACCCGGGAGGAAAGTGCAGTTCCGGGGATTGCATGCATTCCCGGACAGGCGTATCATGTATTTTATCGTCCGGACAGCAATACCAGAGACAAGAACCGGTTCTCCAGAGTATTCGCCGACAATATCGACAATGCGGACATGGTGCTTGCACTGGTGGATAAAAAATATCCGGAGCTGTCGGAAATCGCATTCCGGTTTGGAATCTTCCAGCGGCTGGATTATCTGCTGCACATCCCTATCGCCCAGATGACCGGGGACAACGCATTCTACCGCAGGGTGGTGCGTGACTTGCGTCACGGCTGGTGGAGAGCCATGAAAAATCTCTGGCTTACCAAAAAGAACAAGTGTTATCATACACTGTTTGCCATTGCACCGAAGGGAATCCGGGTACTGCATAAGAAACTGAAGCACATAGAGTGATGCCCGACGTAGAGGCAGGATAGAACGGGCAACACAGCAACCATAAAATAAGGAATGAGTCACGTTATATGAAGAGAAAATTGGCATTTCTGGGAGCAATTCTCCTGGCGGCATTTATATTCACCTACGAGGGCAATACCTATCAGACGCATGCATTGGATGAAGAAGATCAGGCATGGATCGAAGAAGCACGAGGGGCTTTGCAGAATATCGTAGAAGACCGGGAGGTCATGGCACTGGTCTATCTGTGCGATGATCTGACGATCCGTGCGGAAGCGGCGGAAGACAGCACAAAAGTGGTCACCGTGCCCAGTGGACAGATGGTGGAGATCCGGGATGTGACGATGGATGAAGACTATCAGGTCTGGGAAAAAGTATCCGCCGAGGTAAAGGGCAAGGTCTACGAGGGATATATCCCCCGGGATTATCTGGCATGCTCGGATGAACGTTTTCTGGAATGGGAAGAACTGTACGGCATGAATCCCGGAGCGGAGGTTATGCTGGCAGAGGAAAATGCCACCGGTGTCTATGCGGACATCGAGCAGTTCCCGGAGAGCTACCGGCCGGCATTGCAGGCTTTGAAACAGAAACATCCCAACTGGACCTTTGTACGACAGAATACCGGACTGGATTTCCAGACCGCAGTCAACAACGAACTGCAGGGCGGAAAAAGTCTGGTCTATAAGAGTTACGGGGATTATTGCAAGGAAGGACAGCACAGCCCCAACTGGTATTTCGCTTCGGAAGATGTACTGAAATTATACATGGACCCCAGAAATTCCCTGCAGGAGAATGCTATTTTCCAGTTTGAACAGCTGACCTACAACGCAAGCTATCATACAGAAGAAGCGGTAAAGAATTTCCTCGAGGGAACCTTCATGAACAGCAGTCAGAACGCACCGGAGACCTCAATGAAATTCTACCATATTTTCTGGTCCATCGGTGCGGAGGAGAACCGGCAGGTCAGCCCGTTCCATCTGGCAGCCAGAGTACTGCAGGAGCAGGGAGAGGGGACATCCCCGCTGATCTCCGGCACCTATCCCGGTTATGAACATTATTACAATTATTTCAATGTGGGAGCTTCCGGCAGTACCAATGAAGAAGTGATCCGCAATGGATTGAATTATGCCAAAGATCATGACTGGCATGGAGCCTACTACTCGATCCTTGGAGGAGCGGAAGTAATCTCCGCAAGCTACATACGTAAGGGCCAGGATACCCTGTATTTACAGAAATTCAATGTATCCCCCACTGCCAGCAATCCGGTATATACCCATCAGTATATGCAGAACATCTCAGCACCCACCAGTGAGGCACTGAGCATGAAGAAACTGTATGAAAGTGCGGGAGCGCTGGAGAATACCTTTGTCTTCAAGATTCCGGTCTATGAAAATATGCCGGCCAGCCCCTGCCCGATGCCGACTTCCTCTACCAATGTGGTATTGCAGGTACCGTCGGGTTACGATGCTTCCACGATCTACGTGGACGGTATTGCCTATACACCACAGGTGCGGAATAACCGCCGTATCGTCAAACTGCCGAACGGAAATGCCCAGTCGGCGGTCGTGTACCGGTATAATGAGAACGGAGCGCCCATCGGCATGTATGTCTGGACCCTGGAATATCGTAACAATGCCTATGTGGCCACAGAACAGCCGGGACTTACGGATCTGCTGACCTACCATGGATTTTCCATCCGGATTACCGGAAAAGCGGGAATCCGCTTTAAGACCGGTATCAGTACGGACCTCAGAGCACAACTGCTGGGAAATGGTGTGAACGGCTATCATCTGAAGGAATACGGAACACTGGTCATGAACAATGCCAACCGGACAAGCTATCCCATGATCAAAGGCGGCGAAAAAGTCATCAGTGGACTGGCTTACGGTACAAATGCCAACGGCACCTATCAGGACAGTATTTATGAGACCGTGAGTGGCAGATACCGGTTCACTTCCGTACTGGTCGGCCTTCCGGCAAACCAGTATAAGGTGGAATATGCATTCCGCGGATACATCATCCTGAACAAGGATGGCAAGGACATTACCATCTACGGTCCGGTGCAGGCCCGCAGCATCTACGCTCTGGCACAACAGGTCCTGAATATGGGAACCTATGCACAGGGCTCGGAGGCGGATGCTTTCCTGCGTAAGCTCATCAGCGATGCACAGGAATGATATGCGAATATCGGGCAGGATAGTGGAAACGTACAGCACGGAATGATTCTCAGGTATCAAGGTCGAGAGCATTTGGTCTCGACATCATAGAATATAGAAGATAGGACAAAAAGATGAAAAGAAAAGCAACAAGATTTCTGGCACTGGCCATGAGCGCTGTTCTGGTAACATCCCTGACGGCCTGCGGAGATGGCAGTGATGAAAATGCGAAGGATGCCGTGACTCCCGTAGAGGCACAGCCGATGCTCTCAGAGCTGGAGCTGGAGATTCTCAATCTGGAGACAAAATATAATAAAGGAGAGTTTACCCAGGAGGATTATCTGACATTGGCCGATGCCTACAACAGAGCGGGATACATCCGCAAACAGCGGGATATGCTGGAACAGGATTACCGGCTCTATGCGGATGAGGAAGCATTTGCTGCTCTACAGGAGCTCAGCGTGAATCTGGAGGAAGAGACAGAGGGGATCCGCAGCCGTGCACAGGAAATGCAAAATGATCTGGAGCTGACCGAGTATCTGAGTGAGAGCGTGAATCTCATCGACAGCGAGGACTGGTTCACCACCATGATGCCCAAACTGAAAGAAGGACAGCGAAACTACTATCTGGAAAGAGACAGTCAGCCTCTGCTCTATGTACAGACCGGCTATACGGAAGAGGGACAATGCTTCTCCAGGGTGTGGTATACCGGAAATGACACGAAACGATTCCTGAGCCAGGAGGGTGCAACGATCCGGCTGGTAACAGTGACAGCGGCCGGTGCGGACGAGAACATCGCGGATCCGGCAGAAACTGAGAATCCCGATGCCACACAGGAAACGGGAACCACAGAAGCCAGAGCCCGGGAAAATACAATGACAGAGATTTCGGATACAACAGCGCCTCTGGCAGATACACCGGAAACCATGAAGGACTGGAACGGTACCTTCGAAGCCTGGAGCGTGGACAGCGCTACCGGGAGCATTACCCATGAACAGGGAACCATGCAGGGCGGTGTGCTCACGGGAGACTATACCTGTGATGTCCATACCGGAGAAGGTGCGATGGATGTCTATTCCCTCTGGAGCAACCGGGAGGGCATGGAATATATCACTTACACGGGAAGTTTTGATTCCGAAGGAAAGATCCTGACAGAGCAGCCTTCCGAAGAAATCAAGAAAAAACTGCTGGAGGGAACAGATTATACGGATCTGATCCTCTATGCCTATGATGCTACCGGTGAGAACTGCCTGTGGCAGGGAATCGGCGGGGATATTACCGCAGAGGAGTATCGTTTTGGCGGGGAAATGATCGGACTGGAGACCCGTCCGGAATACACGTCCTATGAGGTGACAGAGGATATGACAGCAGAGGACAATGCAAATACAGCAGAGGGAACCGGTGCCGCCACGGACGGCGGAGAGAACGGCAACGCAGCGGACAACACCACGGGTGCCATAGACAGTGATACCCCGCAGATCCGTATTTTTGACGGAGAAGTACAATGGTTTGACGGAAAATACTGGGTCAGCGCCGGTGCGGTCAGAGAAATGGCAAAACAGGATCCTTTTGCGGCTTATGAAGAAAACCATGATACCACTGCATCCGGAAGCGTCACGGGAAGCATTACCGGCAAAATCACCGGCAGTGCAGATGGCAACAGTACAGCCGGTAACGATGGGCAGACGATCACCGGCAGCGGAACCGTGTCGGGAGACAAGACCGGCGGAAGTATTCAGAAACCTGCAGCCACCCAGAATCCCGGCACCACGCCAAAGCCAACGACCAAACCTGCTGCGACAAAGCCTGCAGTCACTCCGACCCCTGCGCCCACACCGGCTCCGACCCCGGAACCTGCACAGGATGATGACGATGACGACGATGATGACAGCGGCAGCAGTGATTCCGGCAGTAGTGATTCCGGCAGCAACGATAGCGGAAGCAGTGACAGCGGCAGTTCCGGTGGAGACAGCGGCGGAAGTGATGTAGATATGGACTGGACACCGGATCTATTGTAAGAAAGGATATTTTATACCAATGAAACTGACAGAACGAAAGAAAATGGTATTGATCCACATCGCGTGGATCCTGGCACTGGCGGTGATCCTGTGGCCGCTGTTTACGATCGCAAAATACGATTATCCCTCTGCGGATGACTGGTCTTTCGGAAAATATATGTACCGGGCAATGCAGGCCGGAGAAGGAATCACCGGTGTATTTCATGCGATATACCAGACATTGGCACAAAATGTGTGGGAAGCCAGATTTTCCATACTGATTCTGTCGGCTTTGCAGCCTGCGGCATTTGGAGAACATTTTTACCGGATCACCCCCTATCTGATGATCGGTTCCGTGATCCTGTCCCAGTTCCTGCTGCTCAGAGAAGGCATTGCGGGCCAGGCAAAGGAGAACCGCTGGCTGATCCTGCCCATCGGTATTCCCATGGCAATTCTCCAGGTGCTTTACTGCCCCTATCCGGAGGAAAGCTTTTATTGGTATAACGGTTCGGTGAATTACACTTTTGTGTATAGCTTGTCACTGGTCCTGCTGACACTGTATCTGGAAATTGCGCTTCGCGAGACCGGCAAGGCAAAGCGGGTCGTGCTTACCGTGCTGGCCTGCCTGCTGGCGATTCTGGTGGGTGGTAACAATTTTTCCACCAGCGTATCCACCATGTGTCTGTTGATCTGTCTGCAGATCTTATTCCTGATCTGCCGTAAAGATGCTTTCCGCCGGACCTGGATCGTGACACTGTTAGAGACACTCAGCGTATTGATGTGTGTGACTTCTCCGCTGACAGCCACCAGACTCAACGGCAATTTTGGCGGCAGCACAGCCAATTCCCCGTTGATGGCCATCTGGCTGTCCCTGGAGAGAACTTTTCTGAATATTATCAGCTGGACGAATCTGAAGGTCCTGCTGCTACTGGTTCTGCTGATCCCTTTCCTCTGGAAAGCGGTCAGAAAAATGAACTATGAGTTTCGCTTCCCCGGCCTGTTTACTGCGCTGACCTTCGGGGTATACGCCTCCCAGGCTACTGCAACGATTTACGTGGACGGCACCATGGGCGGCGGCAGGCAGGGAGCTATCCTGTGGTATTTCTATGTGCTGTGGATGGTGGCCAATGTACTGTACTGGTGTGGCTGGATCGCAAAGCGGGTTCTGAAAGCGGAAAAGAGCGAAAAGGCAGACCTGTTGGCACAGAAATACCTCCTGCGTTATTTTGCAGTGACGGGGGCACTTCTGGCAGCAGTTGTTCTGTTCGGCAATGTCCAGAGCACCACCAGTTACCGTGCCTACCGCATGTGGAGAAACGGCTGGGCACAGGCCTACGGCGCCGGCTGGGAAGAGCGGATCGCAGTGCTGAAGGACGATTCCGTGAAAAATCCGGTATTCCGACCGCTGAATTATGTGGAACTGCTCATGTATACCGATCTGCAGCCCGAGAATGGCTATGTGTGGGTAAATACGGCCTGCGCGGAGTATTATGGGAAGGAATCTGTGACGGTGGTAGCCGGGATGGCGGGAGAATAAAGTCATATAATAAGATTAAATAATGACAAAAATGTAAAATATGGACAATGTAAGTAATAAAACCATATAGAAAACTCATATAATGAGATAAAAATGTTGCATTGCCTAACAAAAAGTGTATAATAAATAGGACACCGGACATGATATAGAGTGTGATAGCATGGATTTTTGAGCTTATCATACCATAAATAACGGAGAGGACTGGAACATATGACCAAATATATCGAGAACCTGAATTTGTATTTAGATGCAAGGAAGATCAAACAGACTTATCTTAGCATGAAGACAGGGATTGATGCCAAGAAGATGTCCAGAATTTTGAACGGAGTACAAGACATTACCGGAACGGATATGGAGAAAATATCTGCTGCTTTGGGTGAGAATACGGAATATTTTTTACGGGATCCGTTTCCAGTTCCGCAAATGTATGAGCAGGAGCCGGAAAAAGTCACGTTTTATGCAGGAGAGCCTGCAAAGGAACAGGAAAAGATAGCAAATACTTTATTGAAATTATTAGAAAATATAGACGAAGTAATGAGTGCAAAGGGAAGATTCTTAAACATATCGAGGTAGTATTTATTATATGAATATCGACAGATTACGGAAAATAATAGAATATAGTGAAAAAAACAGAACACAGATGGACAGTAAAGTTGCAAAGTTCTATTCTTTTACCGGAATCAGTGAAGACAAAGACATGCTGAATATTCTCCAGATCGTCCGGCCTGCATTGCGCCAAAGAGGGTACATTGTACTGGAAATACCGTTTGCGGATGAAGAAATCGGGGCACTGTGCTACCATGGAGATGCATTGGGATATATTTTGATCAATACATCATTATCCCGGGTAAATGCGAATTTTGCAATCTGTCATGAGATTTATCATGCATTTTATCCTCAGAATGAATTTAAAGCAAAAGCAGAATTTGCGGATGACTATTTTGAACATGAAGAGGAATATGAAGCCAATATTTTTGCAGGAATGCTTCTGATGCCTGAGAGCAGTTTCCGGCAGATGTATCGTGTATTCAGGGCCCAATCGGATAATAATGAAATGGATACGCTGATCCGTTTGATGAACTATTATCAGGTACCTTATATGGCGGCACTGGTCCGGTGCTATGAGCTGGGTCTGACAGAATCCGGTATGCTTACGCAGCAGTTGATGGAACTGGATAAGGCATCCATTCGGGAAAAAATAGAAAACCTGTGGCTGGACAGCAGTATATTAGATGCCAGCAATAAGGATGATTATATTGCTGTGGAACGTGTAGTGAAACGTATGGGAATGGAATACCTTCAGGAGGGATATCTGAACGAAAGAACACTCCGGATGGTTCTTCAAAATATGAACTCTCTTTACAGAGAAATAAAGGGGGAACATAAATGATAAAGGGGTATTCGGAAATTCCGGAAAACTGGGGGAACATAGCTCCATATGTGAATAGGGGCAGTCTTGTACAGAGCATTTTTTTGTCAAAGAAATGCTTTTTCTATGATGCCTGTTCTTTTCGCTATCATGCAAATCTTAAGGAACAGGATGCCGAAAAAATATTGGAATATATACGACAGCAGGATGGAATCATAGTGATCACCAGATGCATTCTTATGGAACTGGCTTCACAGAGCCATAGTCTGGAAGAGTGTTATGTCAGATATGTAAAAAAGATCGCTGATTATGGAATAGCGTTGTATGTTATTTATGAGGAAGAATTGCAGGATATTATGGAGAGCTGCTTTTCTTCCAGACAACAGGTGAACAATTACCTGATCTGGGCAATCCGGATGATCAACAGTCCGGTAAGTACAATAGCAAAGACACTTCTTGAAGATGAGGGACTTCGAAATATAGTAGAAGAGAAAAGCAAAAACACTCAGGACTTTTACATGCGTTTTTTCTCCGGGGTGCGAAAAAATAAGGAAACAGGAGACAACCTTGGGGAAGAAATGCTTGCGGTATGCCTGCATGTTCTTGTGAAATTGCCGGAAGAAGAGGGAAAATTTTGCGTAATTACAGATGATAAAGGCGCCGCAGGTAAAATAGATGCCTCTTTCAGACGGGTGAACCGGAGATACCGGGGAAAACGCGTTATTCTGTTCAGCACCCCCAAACTGGTACAGGCATTATACAATGAAGGGATCGCAACAAGAGCAGAGGAATTACTGCCAATATTACATTCCGGCAACAATGGAACCATCAAAATCCTCGGAACTGAAATCTACGATATAGACAATCGGGAGATTACATTGGACTGTGCAGAGGCGGCCCGGAAAATAGTGGAGAAGAAGATACATATTGCGTTGTAGGGAAGGCATCGGTGGAATATCGGTGCCTTTTAAGTAGGGGGATCGTTCGATAAATCGAAGTGTTCTATATAAGTTTTATATAGTATAATATAGAACAATAGTTATCATAATGATATTCATTCATTACATAAGCTTATTTATGAAAATAGCCCGCTAAATTCAGAGACTTTTATCGGAAAGAGACGAATTGAGATATTGTTTACAAAATACCAAATGTGGTGTATCATAGTTACTTATAGTTCTAAACGAGGAAAACAAAAGCAGTCATAAAATAAATGAGGAAAAAATATGTATCAAAAATTACTGAAGATGTTATCTCGAAACAAAAATATTTCTGCACTGAAGTTTGACAAAGAATTAAGGGCACTGGCTGGGGAAAACGATGCAGAGTATGCCAAAATGAAAGCTCAAAATGAGACAGAAACTACAAAAATGGTTTCTAATTTGTTACATGAGTTAGAAAATGTAATAAATAATTTAGATATAGATGTGAGAATAAAAATATGTCAGTGGTTAAATTCGTGGATTTATTATTTGGATGTTGAAAAGGAATTTGACTCATCAAAACTTATGACATATAAAAGGGGAGATATAGTTCATGTCAATTTTGGTTTTAATGTACATAATGAGTTGGGAGGAATGCATTATGCTGTCGTAATAGAGAATGATAATCCGTCTTCTAACGGTACAGTAACTGTAGTTCCTTTGAAATCAGCGGATTCCAAGGAAGAGGCTCTTAGAGAGCTTCATGAGAAAACAGAGGTTTATTTGGGACAGGGAATTGTTGTAATGGGGAGCGGCACTGAAAAGTATACGATTGCAAAGGTAAACCAAATACGGGCAATAGACAAAATGAGAATTCTAAAGCCTCGTAATAGCAAGAAGGACGCTGTATACCCACTCGATTCGGAGACCAGAAAAGTTATATTGGATAAAATTGATAAAAAAGTAATGGAACTATATACAAAACAGAGTGGAAAAAAAGTTAACTAAAAAACAGTATAGGTATTGACAAATATATATAAAAGGTGTATAAATAAGGTTTCAATTTAGTTAATAATAAAAATGAAAAAATATTAAAAAAATAGTTGACAAATTCATATGAAATAGATATAATATAAACTGCACTGAGGAAGTGTAGAAAGACTTAAAAATAATAATTTCCCGTAACGGGATTAAAAAATGATTTGCAAAAATGGGAAAAGCTTGTACTTATGTACAGGCTTTTTCGTGTTATTTATGCAAAATATTAAACAAGGAATAGAAAAAGTCCAAAAATAGAAAAAATAGAGAAATACAATAAATATATTGACAATATGGTAGATGATATGCTAAAATTCATAAAAATGCATCATATTTGATGCAAATATGGAGGTGCAACATGATTCCTGCAAAGAAGTCACGAACCTCCATAAGCGGAGAAGCAACGGATTTTGATGACTGTGATCAGATTCCAATGAGCCAGATGGCAGAACTTTATGTTGCAATTAAGCATATTGTGCAAGAAGGAAAGGAGGCTCTGATGTGCATGAATATGCGTCAAACGGATGATAAGATTATTGTCAACACACAACATTGGCGGATTTTTTATCGGGAAGAGGCGCAAAAACTGAACTTTGTTTCATTGCAATATAAAAAACGGTAGAATTAAAATATGTTGCTTCTCCCTTATGGGAGGAGTGCAAGAATTGTGTATGCTTCTATAAAAATGAGAGGATTAATATATGCAGAAGGAACAACGACAAATACTTCAATTAATAGAAGGCAAAATAGGTGATAATGAACAATTTGCATATGAATGTCGTATTAAAGAAATAGAATGGAATATGGCTAAAGAGTTAAAAAATTATAGATGTTCTCTTCATATTTCACAGGAAGAAGTTGCTCAAAAAAGTGGATTGACACGACAAATGGTTTCCAGAGTAGAAACTTTTTCTTATTCACCAAACTTAACTACATTAATTAAATATTTGTATGCATTAGATATTGATTTGGCAGTTGTAATAAATAATTTAAGTTTTTTTCAAAATAATTAGTTTTTTAGTTTATATTGTTAGAATATGATTATCTACATAAAAATGTTATAATTTGTGCTTTTCTGCATAGTAAATCCGGATAAGAAATACCTTTATAATTATTGACGATTTATTTGTTCATTGTTATAGAGGTATTTCTTTTTGTCATAAAAAAGATCATTAAGATTATTCAATTCTGTTTCAAGATTGGCGATATAGTCCAATTTTTTTCCGAGATTATTCAGAGCATCTGCTTTGTTTTCGGCTGGATTCAGCATATTCCACATCTTAAGTGTTTCTAGACGGTTAACATATTTTTTTAAATCTTGGTAAAATTCTTTTGAGGTATTTTCGCGCAATAATTCATACGAGAGAACACGATTACATTCATCCAGCTTTTGAAGTAATTGTGAATTGGATAAGTCAATAGCAAAATTATTATTTTTAATATGCTGAAAGAACTCATTAAATGATTGCTGCAAAAAAGTTAAACAGGCATCAAGGTCTTTTTCTGATGGCAATTGTTGCTCGCAAAGAACGGTGGAAGAGCAAATAAAGCGGGAAATCTTTTCCTGATTATCAGGGAAAAAGCTATAGACAATGCAACAACTAAAGGCTTGATAATAATCATTATTATTAAGTAAAGAGGTTACGTGAGATCTAAATTCAGCATTTAATGAATTATCTTCCTGAATAATATTTAACAGTTCGTTACTCACAAAAGGAGAATCTGGTAATAACGACTGACAATTTTGAGCGATTTCAATCAAGATATCTTCGTCAGTAAGTATATAGTCAAAAAGAATATGACGAACACGATTGGCACCACTTTTCGTACAGGATTGATAGTTCATTAAATGGGAAACCCAATTTTTAATATTCTCATAAGAATCACATAAGGGAATATTCTTATCTGATAATTTATTTGTATAAAGATGTTGTGGAAGAACAGTTTTTAAAAATTCTACATGAGTAAGTCGATGCTCCCTATAATTATCTAAACATTTCTTTAGTGTGTTCAATGTCATTTGTGTACTCATGGTAAAGATACCTCCCATATTATTAAAAATTATATCATTCCTAAGAAGTAAGAACAAGAAGAGGTTGAGCAAAAGCGCAACCGGCTTGAGTTAAATCGGGCAAAAGCTCCATTGAAGCATGAGAAAAGCTGGGCATATAATCGAATCATAAAGCACAGGGAGGTATAAAGTATGGAAAAATTAAGCGTAATATGGGATGTTACAAGATGGTGTCCGTGGGACTGCCAAATCTGCTGTATGGGAGCGGTGAATGATCCAGCCTGTAGAATACAGGAACTTTCTTATGAAGAAAAGGTAAAAGTGTTGGAACAAATTGCAGCACTGAAGGCAGACAGGGATGTGCAACTGGATATGTCTGGCGGTGAAATAATGATGGATGAATCACATTTAAAACTTATACAGAAAGCAGCAGAATTGCTTGGCAGAGAAAAGGTGGGAATAAGTACTTCCGGCATCAATATTAATAAGGATACTGCAGAAATACTCGCTAAAAGCACGAAGGATGTGGAATTAACTTTGGACTGCATTCCGGGAGAAGCTTATGCCTTAAGAAAAAAGGGGTATCATGTAAATGCTGCTGCGGCAGTTGATGTTTTGAAAAAAGCAGGAGTTTATGTGGGCGTTCAGACAGTGTTGTGTAAGAAAAATAATACAAAAGAAGAAATGGACAAGTTATTGAGATGGCTGTGCCAACACAATGTAGATGTATGGAGCATACTGCGTTTTTTCCCGGTGGGAAGAGGAGCTGACTATGCAGGGGAAGTATTAAGTGGAGGCGAATGCAGAGAAGCTGTGGAGATGATTAACTGTTTATACAAAAATCTTTCGTGTGATAAACCAGAGCTGGATTTTCACTATTTGATGCCAGGACATAAAAAAAGTACATCACAATGCAGGTGCGTGAGAAAATCTATTGGTATATTGCCAGATGGAACAGTTACGGCATGTTTTTGGGCTTTAGACAAAAACACTTCTATCTGTGAAGATAAATATTTTCTCGGAAATGTAAGAGAGAATGAGTTAATTGATATTCTTAAAAACGAAAAATCCGGATATTGGCTTAATGGCACACACTGCTGTGAACTGTTTTGCGCGTGAGGAGACAAACATGTATTACATTTATAGTGCAATAGCGGGGAGCGTCGAAATTGGCATCATCTGCTGGGCTATAACCCATGGGATGTCTCCTGCTGAAATTATTGGATTTGGGGTCGCTTATCAACTGGGAAATTTAGTTCCGGTACCGTATCAACCGACACGGAAGGATGGAATTGCAAGTGTTGTAGGCTGCATTGCATTAAGTGCACATATTTTATTTGGTAAAAGCTTATTCTTAGAACCCTTTTTGCTTACAACACTGATTTCTGCAACACTTCAGGCAATTAGAGGCGGATGTAAAGAAGGAACGGTCAGATGGAAAAAAAGATTGTGTAGGGTAATTGGCTTTGCGTCGGCTTTTCTATACAGAGATTGCCTGGTGCTGTGTTTGACAGTTGTTATATTAGTACTGATTATTGGATTAAATAAAATACCAGATAATCAAAGACAATTGTCAATACCTAAAGCAAACCGAACTATGATATTACATCAAATGCATTATTTTAGTTATTCCTATATTATGTTGTATCTGAGTTATAGATCATTTGGAAATCTATTACTTACTATAAGTTCTTTCGTTATATCATGGTTTACTTATCTGGCAGTAGAACCGGTTTTGAGCAAACATGATAACAACAGATGGAAAAAATATCTGTGTGTGGGACATATCGGACTGGGAGTGGCGCTTTTGAATATTTATGTACTGGTACAATACTCTGAACCGGCATATCTGGTGCTTTGGTGGCTCAGCGGTCTGGGTGGGGGAACGGTGTTTTGTATTCGATCGGTAGAAACAAAAAAACAAAAAGGCAGCATCAACCAGCAAATGTGGTCTTGGTCTGAAAACATCGGACATATTATGGGCTGCCTATTGGCACTCTTATGGGTAAGCACGACGGGATATGTGGAGGGAACAATTGTATTTGCCGCGATACTGGCATTTGCTACTGTATGGTCTGTGTGTCGGAAAGGATAAGAGAAAGAGGTATGAAAATTTATGAACAAACGTGCGGAAATTTGTTGGTAAAGTCTAAACTCCCAGGAGCAGACTGGGTTATCAACCCTTATGTGGGCTGCACACATAGATGCCGATATTGCTATGCATCCTTTATGAAAAGATTTTATCATTATGAAGAAAAATGGGGGGATTTTATGGCAGTAAAAAAAGGATTTTTGAAAGGCATCGATAAAATACAAGATGATCAGGTGATCCTGATAGGATCAGTTACAGATGCATATCAGCCACTCGAAAAAAAGTACCAATGCACATGCACGATTTTGCAGAACTTACAAAATTGTAAAGGTATGGTAGAAATTCTCACAAAGTCAAAATTGATATTAAGAGATGTTGAATTGCTTAAGAAGATCCCCCGGATTCGTGTAGGAATTTCTCTTAATACACTGGATGATTCGTTCCGACGGAGTATGGAACCGGGGGCGTCATCGATAATGGAACGACTACAAACTTTACAGGCTTTGAAGGAGAATGATATTGAAACATACCTGTTTGTATCTCCGATTTTCCCCATAATAACGGATATACAATTGATAATTCAGGAGACAAAGGGGCTTGCAGATACATATTATTTTGAAAATCTAAATCTTCGGGGAGATTATAAGAATAGAATTTTAGAATATATAAGCGAGCAGTTTCCGGAATATGAACATACCTATAAGCAGATTTACTGTGATAACAATTTGGAATATTGGGAAAAATGCAAACAACAGATAGAAGAGCTGGCGAAGATACATAACATCAAGGCAAAGGAGTATTTTTATCACAGTAAAATAAAAAAACAGTAGGAAACGAGGAGGAAAGGAACATGGTGGTAATTGAAGGCGTTAAGTTTAGAAATCCAATTGTAATATCATCTTGCCCGTTAACAGAATCGGCTTTAAATATTGAGAAATGTATTGAGTGTGACGCTGGCGGAATTATTTTGAAAACAGCGGCTGATTATCAGAAACATAAGGAAGAAGGCATTAGACGTATTTTGCATGGCAGAGATGGCTATTGGGCGCAATCAACATTTGAAAGAGAAATCATGACATTGAATGAGGCAGAAGAACTTTGTAAAAAGGTTCTGACACAAAAGGAAGTGCCGATTATTGCATCGGTAGCAGGAATGAGTTTGGAAACGGAAGAATGGATGAATTCTGTTGAACGAATGGAAAGAGCAGGAGCATCTATGATTCAACTTGATTTTTTCTATTTAAATAATATATGGAATGAGCAAAATATTGGTTCTCGAATAACTCATATTGTAGAGCGATTGGTGAGGGACAGTCAAATCCCTATTGTACCTAAAATCAATATTAATCTACCGGTAAATTTTATATATCCATTGTTAAAAAACGCAGGAGTTCACACAGTTTCATTGCTGGATTCTGTAAGAGTTCCGGTAGTTTCAAGTTGGGCTGTAGACAGTGGAGAAAATACCTGCAAGGTGACTAATGAGGGAACTTCGTATTTTGGAGCATGGCAACTGCCGTTAACATTAAGTTATTTGATGTTTGCAAAAAAATATGAATTCCAAGTGATTGCTGGTGGCGGCATTAGGAATATGGAAGATGTAAGAACGGTGCTTCAATGTGGAGCAGATGCTGTGCAGATTGCATCTGCTGCAATGTTTGGGAAATATGATGTTATAAGAGAGTATGCGACCCTATAATAGAGTATTTCTACTTGCTAGAATTTTGGCTTTGTTTGGACAGCAATGCAAAGGAGCAAAACTGATAGCTCAATACCTGGATATAGATCGAAACAAATTGGATATTTTTCAGACTTTTGTAAGCAGCGTAAAGGGAGTGATTTCCCGATGCAGAACAGATAGTTCGATAAAACGAAGTATATTTCCAATAAAACGAACGACTGCATTGAATTTTATGTAGTATAATAAACATACCACTTGCATTATAAGACAAGGACCTTTTATAATGGAAAGGCATTATACAAACAAAGGATAATTCCTGATTATCCAATAGACAATAAGAGGGAGAAACTGTTATGGACTATAGAAATTATCTGAATCGGCTTATGGCTCTTTACGAAGAATACAAAAATTTTGATAAAGAAAAAATCCCGTTATGTGCGGCTGAAAACTATGTTTCTCCATTCTCTATGCAAGGTCTTATTTCCCATTATGAAGGAAAATATGTTTCAGGATATATTCAGAGAGATAAAGAAAAGGACTTTGTTGGTAGTGACTATTTGGAGAAAGTTTTCTTTCTTGCAAATGATTTAGCAAAAGAGCTTTTTCATGCAAAATATAATGATTTTCGCAGTCTGACAGGCATGAATACGGTTGCTCTTATACTAATGTCCATGATAGATAAAAATTCCAAAATACTAATTACAGATCCAGCATCGGGCGGACATGGCTCTCTGCCAAAACTATGCAGAAATTACGGGATTCCTTACGAACCTATTCCATATAACTATTCAACAATGCAAATAGATCACGAAAAGCTGAATGATTTATTACGTAATATGGATGGAATATCCTATTTATTCTTCTGCCAATCCGATATTATTCAACCGCCTGATTTAAGCCAAATCATCTTACCAAATAATGTTGGGATTATATATGATGCAACACAAACATTGGGACTAATTGCTGGAGGAGTCCTTCCTAATCCTCTTGATCAGTTGAAGAATATTGTACTAATCGGAGGAACTCATAAGACTTTTCCCGGTGTAACTTGTGGTTATGTAGCCACTAATTCCGATGAGATAATTCAGCGGGTTAATCAGGATATTTCCCCTAATTTCTTGCGAAATGTCCAAGTTAATAATATTACAAGCGTATGCCTTTCAATGATTGAAATGCTTCAAATTGGCGAAAACTATGCAAATAATATTATTTATGTTGCTAATGCACTTGGCCGAGCGCTTACAAAACGCGGAATATATGTGAAAAGCATTTCTGATGAAATATTCACAAAGACACATCAAATTTATATAGGAACAGGCAATTATAACATTGATGATACATATGCTAATTTTCGAAAATATGGCATTACACTTAATAAGCGCAATACTTCATACATTACAGGTTTCCGAATCGGTGTTCAGGAAATTGCAAGGTATGGATTTGAAGAACATATCGATGAATTAGCGGAATTAATACGTTTAGTAATTAATGAGCCCTATAAAGAAAAGGAAATCTTAGAACTAAAAGCGTATCTTGCTAAATTTAAAACCGATAAATATACTATTGACAATATATTTATGGAATTGGATTAATGGTAACCCGGTAATGCTGGAGCCAATACTTGCAGACTTCTTTGTCAATACGGGCTAGTTCCATTTGCGAGATCAATCGGTTATGGAAATCATAGCCTTCACGCTTCTTACATTCCTCTATTGCACTATCCCAATCAAACGGGATGTTCAAGGGGACATTTTCGAAGCATTGCAGACATTTGCAAGTAATTGCAACCAAATAAAGAATGTCCTTATCGCCATTATGACAGAAAATATTATAACAGCGACCGTAAAATTCCTCGGCGTTCTTCCAATCCTCCATAATTCTATATAACTCAGCTTTAATAAAATAGCAATTTGTAAGATAACGTCGTTCTTCTTTTTCGTAATAGGAAATTGCCTGATTCTCTATTTTTATAAGCTCCGGTATCATACTTTTATTAAATTTGTTTTTATAGAAGCACACAATGGGGTAATAAGCTTCATAGAAATAATAGTCAGAATTTCTAATTTTGCGTTTTTCTTTGAATGCTTCCATTTTTAAATACAGATTGTCCAGTAAAACAGTCCAATCACATGAAGGCTGAATTAATTCGTTCATCCGCAAGATATCAATTGAGAAATGAGAACGCAACCAAGGAATACTTCGATAGTTCTCGGTTACATTCGTCAAAATGGAAGCTGCATCATTAAAGGCACCTTGGTGCTTTTTAACATGAGCTTGCAATAACACTATATCGGTGTATAGAATTTCGCCTATTGAACTCTCCATAATTTTTTGATCCGAACAAATTTCTGCAAGAAGCAGTTCAAGATCTTCATATGCAGCATTATAATCACCTAGAAAATGAGTTAAATTAGCTTGTTCGAATTCAAGCTTGTAAAGTAAAATTTTCTGATTAATCGGAGGCGTGGGTATTTCATGATATAACAAAGCAGCTTCCTGATATTTACCATGTTTAATTGCAAAATAAAAGTCTACAAATTGCTTATCCGTTTCCAATAAAATAGAAAACTCATTAGATAAAAGTAAGTCAACAATTGTTCCAATATTATTATTTGATATGCTTCCTAATTTGGAAGCAATCATACTGACTTCCTCTTCAGTTTTCCCCGTACTTATGGATGAGAAAGTCGGAATTGTCTGAAGTCTAATCAGTAATTCTTTTATTTTATCATCTGCAAAAAAGAGTGCATCTTCAGAGTTAGCATTAAAATTTAAAAAAATGAAAAAGACATCACTGTCGGCAAGATCGTCTGTCCAGAGACATAGATTATCATATGAATTGTCGACCACAACTATATTTTTCTTGCCCTTAATATATGTGAACTCAGTTTTAATTCTAGAGGCAAATGAGTCTGAATAATTTGCATAATTTATGTAGAAGATATTTCCAATTTGTTTGTAAAACTTTGGATATGAGACTTTTATGGCATTCTTGTCTTTGTCCTTTATTCTTTGGAGTTCATAACACAGTTTTTTAGAAAATGAGGTTTTTCCATTATGTTCGCCATAACGAATATTTTTGGTATAATAGTAATGATTATCCTGAATTCTCTTTGCTGATTCCTGAATGATACTTTCAAGAAGTTCTTCCCTGTCAACAAAGGGGATTCCTGTAGCTCCATTATCAAAAATAAACCTAGGCGGAACATCCTTGATGGAGTTATTTATATCCTGAACCACACAATACAAAAAGCCTAAACATTCCATAAAAAATGAGCAAGCTAATGCCACAATCCTCAATTTATCATTTTCTCCGGATGCCAAAACATCAATAAAAGTAAAAATATTGCATATTATAAAAATGCTGCTTACCAAGAAATATACAAATATCTTTTTACTCCTTCTCAGAACTTTTTTATATCGTACACTCATTGTTATCTCCCGTTTCAATACATAATATATAAGGGATAATCAGGAATTATCCTTTGTTTGTATAATGCCTTTCCATTATAAAAGGTCCTTGTCTTATAATGCAAGTGGTATGTTTATTATACTACATAAAATTCAATGCAGTCGTTCGTTTTATTGGAAATATACTTCGTTTTATCGAACTATCTGTTCTGCATCGGGAAATCACTCCCTTTACGCTGCTTACAAAAGTCTGAAAAATATCCAATTTGTTTCGATCTATATCCAGGTATTGAGCTATCAGTTTTGCTCCTTTGCATTGCTGTCCAAACAAAGCCAAAATTCTAGCAAGTAGAAATACTCTATTATAGGGTCGCATACTCTCTTATAACATCATATTTCCCAAACATTGCAGCAGATGCAATCTGCACAGCATCTGCTCCACATTGAAGCACCGTTCTTACATCTTCCATATTCCTAATGCCGCCACCAGCAATCACTTGGAATTCATATTTTTTTGCAAACATCAAATA
>CEAG01052485.1_pt1 | contig 31517 bp, 30 predicted proteins | sample 554891 | NCBI WGS metagenome assembly CEAG01 (sample SAMEA3182116, study PRJEB8094) | gut metagenome | biome: human; feature: gut; material: Stool; isolation source: human stools | place: Canada | collected 2014-02-25
TTCATCTGCCTGAACTTCGCCAACGGCGACATGGTGGGGCACACGGGAGTTTACGATGCGATTTTCAAGGCGGTTAAGGCCGTCGACGCTTGCGTGCACGACGTGGTCGAGACCGCCAAGGTCAACGGGTACGAGGTCGTGCTGATTGCCGATCACGGCAATGCCGACCATGCCGAGAACGCGGACGGAACGCCCAATACGGCCCATTCGTTGAATCCGGTTCCTATTATCGTCGTTTCGGACCGGGTCAAGAGCGTGCGTAACGGGGTACTGGCCGACGTGGCTCCGACCGTACTGAAGCTGATGGGGCTGCCTCAGCCTGAGGAAATGACCGGAAAAGCGCTGATCGAAATGTAGACTGTTGTTTTGGAAGCCTGAAAATGTTTACGCGGGAGGCCCGAAGGGCCGGCCTCCTTTAAAAATGAGGTGAGGGTAAATGGCGTATGTCACTATGACTGCGATTTAATGCCATTTGTCAGGAGGAGGTCAAGCGTTCAAACCGCACGAAAAGGCATAATTCGGAAGGAGTTGCGTTACCAAATCGTTACCGCAATCTCTTTCCGGATTTTGCTTTTAATGTATTGATTTTCCGTTTCTTGCATCGGATTTCATAATCTCGGATAACTCTAAGTCATGTATCATTGCAAAAAGTTTTTAGAGTTATGGCAAGAAGCACTTTTAAGGTCCTGTTTTATCTGAAACGACAGGCCGAGCAGAACGGTAAAGCCCCTGCCTGTAGCCTAAAGCCTCGTTGAGAGGTATAGCCGCTTGCGATTGCCGGATAAGGTATTTCCAGTTAAGGACGGTAATTCGATGAATATGTCGCTTCGCCATGTGGCGCGTCATGCCGGATTGTCGTTCAATCCCACGATGCGTACGAGGCTGCATAGTTTTGTTACACGCTGTGAAAGCAAGTGCGACTACAAAACCGTAAGCGTACTGCTCGGACATTCCAATATCAGCACTACACTCAATTTATACGTCCACCCGAATACGGAACAGAAACGCCATTGCATCGACCAAATGTGCAAAATGCTCAGATAAACTCTAATAAAGACTCTATTTGTATAGTTTATTAGGAAATTAAAACCGCCTCACGATATATCATGAGACGGTTTTATTATATAAAAAGGAGGGTATTGAAATAGCATTAGTAGAATACTTTCTTTGTTAGTTAAGAATGCAATGTGCTCAACACGAATATTTAAGGTATTTACTGAGCCATCCTGAACTTATCCGCAATTTTCCGGTCAGCATATCCATATCCCGGCCTATTTTGTCGTTGGTGATCTTCGCATAAATCTGCGTGGTGGTAATATGCTTGTGACCTAACATCTTGCTGACCGTTTCTAGCGGTACGCCCTGAGAAAGAGTAACCGTGGTGGCAAAAGTGTGCCGCAAACAATAGAAATTTCATGGTAGGTAACCCAAGCAATGCTGTTTCTTACCCTCTATTCTCAGCGCGACGATTTCCGATAGTTTGGTCGCTGCCGGCATAGCTTAAAAGGTTTCGGACACGCCGATCCGTACCCTACCTTGCTCGCCGGATCGACGAACCTGATCTTCCGACAAACCGAGACTTCATTTATGCGTCGATCCGAAGTTTCGGAGGAATATTAAAAAATCACATCATGACAACCATCCAAGTGAAATTGCGTCATTCCGGCGTACAGGGTAAGGCCGGCACGATCTACTATCAAATCACCCATCGCCGTAAGACACGCCGAATCGCTACATGCCTTCGGATCTCACCCGAACACTGGCTGCCGGCGGCGCAACGCATCGCCCCTGCAATCTCGCAGACCCCGGAGGGACGTCTGCTACGGCACCGTATCGAGCACGACATCGCATCGTTGCACCGTATCGTCCGGGAATTGGACACGCAAGGGAACGGTTACGGACCGGACGATATCATCATGCGATTCCGTATCATGGAACAGCGCATAACGGTAGCCGAATCGATGCGGCGCGAGATCGACGAACTGACGAACAGCAACCGCCTCGGAACGGCCCGGAACTACCGGCGGGCGTTGAACAGTTTTATGAGTTTTCTCGGGGCAAAAGACATTCCTTTTTCGGCCGTAACCGAATCCCTGATCGACGAGTACAACGGCTTTCTGATTCGGCGGGGCGTCGTGCGCAATACCGTATCGTTTTACATGCGTATTCTCAGAGCCGTTTACAATAAAGCCGTCCGCAAGTACGGTATCGAGCAGACCTATCCGTTTCGGCATGTCTATACCGGAATCGACCGTACCCGCCAGCGGGCTATCGACGAACGTTTCATCGCCAAGCTATGGAGGCTGGATCTGACCTATGCCCCCTCTCTCTCGCTGGCACGCGACCTCTTTATTTTCAGTTACTGCGCACGCGGCATGGCTTTCGTCGACATGGCCTATCTGCAAACGAAAAATATCCGGGACAATGAAATCGTCTACACGCGTCGCAAAACCGGGCAACCGTTACGCATCCGCATCGAACCGTGCATGCGCGAAATTATCGTCCGGCATGCGGCGGCGACTTATCCGTCTTACCTTTTCCCGATTCTGCGGACTACGGAACCCGACAAGGCTTTTTCCCAGTATCAGACAGCACTGAATCGCTACAATCAGCAGTTGAAGGAACTGGCACAACGCCTGAACCTGAAGGAGTCGCTCTCTTCCTATGTAGCCCGGCACAGCTGGGCCACGGCTGCACGAAAACACAACATCCCCCTTTCCGTTATCAGCGCGGGGATGGGGCACACTTCGGAACGAACGACCCTGATCTATCTGGCTTCGCTGGAGAATTCGGCAATAGATGCTGCCAATCAGAAGATTACGGCTGTTTTGAATAAAAACGTCTCTATGCAAGAAACCACATAATGCGATTACAAACATATATAAAAAAACAACAATGGACAAGTCGTCGGATCGAAAAAATATTTATCCGTATCAGTGCAACATATTAAAAACAAAATAAATACATTCATAATGGTGCTTATCTGCCGATATCAAGCTATCGTTTTGCTATGCCGTTCGCCATCTGTGTAAAATGTTTGTGTTTACGTTGCAAACAAATGTAACAATGCGGCATTTTATACAACATGCCTATTCATTACCAACTGTTTATCTCCGCTTATGGTTTCTTGCATAGAGACCATGCGAAACGGGATCATCTCGTCGCCGCATTCGAATGCCATAATCGCAAGATGCGAACGAGGGGAAACGCATAGTGCGAAATGAAACGAAGGGCAAGTCTGAAATTTTCAGTATCCCTTTGTGTTTGATGTATAAATCTTTGATATATCGATGGTTGTGCAAACCGTTCGATATGGCGGAGGAGTGTCTGTAACTGAAAAAAGCGACTGTTTTTTGGAAGCGAATATAGATACTTTGGAAGGGGAGACCAAGGACATTCCCGAGTTGGCCGAACGCTTTGCACGCAGAAGAAACAGCCAAGCCGTAAGGTGGTACGTGCTGACGCTTCCTTCCTGTCACCGGGGACCGGCCGTCGGCCTGCAAAGGGAGCTGGACCGCCGCATCCGTTGCGGCGAGCCGGGATTCGAGTTCTTCGCCCCCTCGTACGTAGAAGTGAAGAACGAGGACGGACATTTCGTCCATACCCGCCGTCCGTTGCTTTACAACTATGTTTTTGTCCGCTCGTCGGAAAGCGAGATATATCGGATGAAGCAGGAATTGCCTCAATACAACTTCCTGCCGCGAGTGCGGGAAGGGCTACGCGGATACTATCCTTACCTGTCCGACGAGGCGATGCGCAACCTGCAATGGGTTGCACGCTCCTACTGCGACGAGCTACCTGTCTATATGCCCGAAACGGAGAGGCTCGCCAAAGGCGACCGCATCCGTATTATCGCGGGGAGATTCAAGGGTGCTGAGGCACGCGTAGCGATCCGACCCGGCGGAGGACGGAAAGATGTCGTCGTATGCGTAGAGAACTGGATGTGGGTTCCGCTGCTGCACGTTCGTCCGGGAGAGTACGAGATCATCGCTCTGCACGAGGGCGGAAAACACGTATATACCCGGCTGGATAACGACCGGTTGCAGGAAGGCCTGCACGAGGCTATGGGGCGCTGCTTCTCCCCGGGAGGCGCGACGGACGAAGATCGCGCCTTGGCGGCCGAAACGATCAGACAATACGGCCGACTGCAAGTAGACAGCGATGTGTTGCGCAGCAAACTCTACTCCATACTGCTTCCGGCCTACACGTTGCTCGGGGAGAGGAAAGAGCGCGAAAAGCTGATCGGGACGATCCGACACCTGCTTCCGCTCGTCCATGCAGAACAGGCTCGTGCGAATTTGCTCGTCACATTGTACGGATGCGCGGATAGCAGTCTTGATTACGAACGGGCCCACGAGATCGTCGAACGATGGAAAAGGGAAGAATCTCCCAAGAAAAGCAAGGCGCGTCTGATCCGGTGGCTGGACGATTACGACCGCTGGCTGGGCCACTGAGTGCAGCATGCTTTTACACGCTTGTATATGCTTGATTTTCCGAATCCCTGCTTCAGGTATCGTTCTCGGACTCGCTTGGAAGACGGATACGGAATAAACCGGTAGCCGGACTCGATCGGAACATCACCTTAAGTTAAGGAAGTCAGTATGCGACAACCCGTGGAAAACGCAGAAATCATGGCTGGAGGACCGCTACGAAATACCGAGGCCGAACCTTCGGGAGTCCGTCTGATGGCCTTCTTGGCAGCTCACCGAACGGAAGTGCTCGCTCGGGAACAAAATAACGAGCGATTCATCCACTTGTATGGCACAGGGGGATACTGGGCGGCTTTCGAACGATCCGCCTACCAGCTATGCCGGTTGTTTCCCCGAAACGAAACCGCGGTTTTCCATTTCGCGGCTTATCCTTTTCCCGTCGTCATGGCATCTATTGCGGACGGCGAGCTGCGGGCCTACTCCCGGAGACACATACTGCGGACTGTTGATCCCGATCATAAAGTGCTGACGGTTCCGGTCCTCGCGCCCGAGGCATACAAACGATGGCGTGGCGAAAAAATAGAAGAATTCGCGTAACGAGATACTTTGCTCATTTCACGAACGGCATTGCTCGTCCATGAGATATCGCGGAGAACCGGTTGTTCGGAGAGCGAATGATTTGTATAACATGGAAACGATAATCGACCGGCCTGTATCCGAGATCCGGCGCAGGCCGATCGGACACAGTAACCGTTTTTACTTAATCATCCTATGAAAGGTATCGTATTGGCCGGGGGATCGGGGACGCGTCTGTACCCGATCACCAAGGGGGTTTCCAAGCAGTTGCTGCCGATCTACGACAAGCCGATGATCTACTATCCGCTGTCGGTTCTGATGCTGGCCGGAATCCGGGACATTCTGGTGATCTCCACGCCGTGGGATCTGTCCTCGTTCCGGCGGCTGCTCGGAGACGGGTCCGACTACGGGGTCCGTCTCTCCTATGCCGAGCAGCCGTCTCCCGACGGGCTCGCTCAGGCGTTTCTGATCGGAGAGGAGTTCATCGGGGACGAGGCCGTATGCCTCGTTCTGGGCGACAACATCTTTCAGGGGGTGGGCTTTCCCGCTCAGCTGCGGGAGGCCGTCGGCACGGCCGAGCGGGAGGGCAAGGCGACCGTTTTCGGATACCGGGTGGATGATCCCCAGCGGTACGGCGTGGCCGAGTTCGACGAGAACGGGACATGCCTCTCGATCGAGGAGAAGCCCGAACATCCTAAATCGAACTATGCCGTAGTGGGACTGTACTTCTACCCGAACAGGGTGGTCTCCGTGGCCAAATCGATCGAGCCCTCCTCCCGCGGGGAGCTGGAGATCACCTCGGTGAACCAGCGGTTTCTCGCCGACGGAGAGCTCAAGGTGCAGACCCTCGGACGAGGCTTCGCTTGGCTCGACACCGGTACGCACGACTCGCTTTCGGAGGCGTCGATCTTCGTCGAGGTGCTCGAGAAGCGGCAGGGGGTCAAGATCGCCTGTCTGGAGGAGATCGCCTACCGCAACGGATGGATATCCGAAGAGAAACTGCGAGAGGTGGCCGGGCCCATGCTCAGGAACCAGTACGGACAATATCTGCTCAAGCTGCTCGCAGAGGTCGCCCGCGACGGGCGCTGAACGGGAAACGGACGCTTATTCCAGACACGACACGCAAGCCGTCTCCGTCCCGAATCATATGCCCTGACGTACCGGCTTTCGCGCGCGAGCTTTCTTCCGTCGGCAGAGACCTCGTGGCCGGAAACGGTCGGAGACACGGTCTGTGAGCCTCAAGCCGCGGCTGGGAGATATCGCAACTCCGGGGCGGGTATGCTCGCCGCATAATGAGATATATGATTGCCGTATCCATCCTAACGGAATAGGATGCCTCCGACGGCGATCGACGAGGCGGCGGCTCGGGTGCAGGCCGGCTGCCCGACCGGCCGGACAGGAGCCGGCATTCCGGGCCGATCCGACATCCGAACGCAACGATCTTCCGGTCCGCAACGCTCGGTTTCCGATCCGGGCAAGCAGAACGCTTCGGCGACTTGCATATTCCGGCTATGCTGCCGGAAAACGAGAGAGAAAAGAGAGGGAGAGAGACGAAGTCCCTCCGGGCGCCGTATCCGTCCGGAGACGTACCACGCCCCCGGGCGACAGAACCGGAAATGCGGTCGGGGAGAGAGCGGAGCGTCCGCAAGTCCGGGAGCGAGGAAAGCTCGTGCGACCGGTCTCCGGGTTGCGCAAGATCGGTCCTTCCCGACAGAAATGCCGGACGAACCCGGAATATCTGTCAAACCCGATTACACACTTTGTTACACCAGCCGTTCTAGGAGGTGTTTTCGGCTCATACTTCCCGATGGCTGGAAACCCTCTGGCATGGAGCCGGCTGGAAAATGCTTGCACTTGGCACATTCGGTATATTAATGCATATAATCGGTCTGCCAAATACTTTTCCATACCGAAACCCGGATAAAAAACAGGGTTCATTCTTATGAAAGTTATCGAAACAGCGCTCGAGGGGGTCGTAATCCTCGAGCCCGAGTTGCACCGCGATGCGCGGGGATACTTCTTCGAAAGCTACTCACAGAAATTGTTCGACAGATCGGTTCGGCCGGTCCGATTCGTACAGGACAACGAGTCGAAGTCCTCCTACGGGGTGCTTCGCGGGCTGCACTTCCAGAAGCCGCCGCATGCCCAGAGCAAGCTGGTGCGCGTGATTTCGGGAACCGTACTGGACGTGGCCGTGGACATCCGCCGCGGCTCGCCGACCTTCGGCCGCCATGTGGCCGTCGAGCTCTCGGGCGAGAACAGGCGGCAGCTGTTCATCCCGCGCGGATTCGCGCACGGATTTGTCGTGCTGAGCGAGGAGGCTGTCTTCCAGTATAAATGCGACAACTACTACGCCCCGCAGAGCGAGGGGGCGATCGCATGGAACGACCCGCAGATCGGTATCGACTGGCGGATCGACCCCGCGAACGTGATTCTCTCGGAAAAGGACAGCCGTCATCCGCGACTGGACGAAGCACCCGAACAGTTCAACTATAATACGGACTATTACGCTCAACGATAAAACGGTCGCGCGACACAGCTGCGGGCGGTTCGCCGGACACGACGGCGACGGCAACGAAAGCAGCCCCGACGACGATACTTCGCGGCTACGACGGTAGGCGCGATACTCCCCGAAGCAGGGAATCGCTTCGCTGCGCAGCCATGCCCGGCGCAGGGACCGGCTGGTAGTCGGGCAATGAAATGCACGGGGCCCGGCGGATGCAGCGATCCCGGCGAGGACTCCGGCGCTTCTTACGGACAGTCGGGACAGCGGACCCGGGACAGCGACCGATCGCAGGCCGGACGGGCCAAAACGCAGGGAGGAAAAACCGAGAGAAAAGGCGTACGGCTTCCGGCCACGGCAGAGCAATAAGTTCTCTGCTTTCGGCAGGAGATTGCGGGCACGGGCAGCGCCGGAGAGACGCTGAGAGGAGAAAAGCCGCAGCAACGGCTCCGGACCGTTCCTTCCGGCGCACGAGCGGCACAAACGCACATAGACAAAACCATGCAGAAATCAAGCGAGAGAATCACGGTGCTGGTCACCGGAGCCAACGGGCAACTCGGGCGCGAGATGCGTCGTGCGGCGGCGGGCAGCAAGGACCGGTACGTCTTCACCGACGTGACCGAGCTGGACATCGCCGATGCCGATGCGGTCGGACGCACCGTGCGGGAAGAGAAGGCGGACGTGATCGTCAACTGCGCGGCCTATACGAACGTAGACCGGGCAGAGGAGGACGAGACCGCGGCGGACCTGCTCAACCATCGCGCCGTGGCAAACCTGGCCGCCGCGGCCCGCGAACGGGGAGCCGTGCTGATCCACATATCGACGGACTACGTCTTCCGGGGGGACAAGAGTACGCCCTACGCCGAGGACGACCCGACCGATCCGACGGGAGCCTACGGACGCACGAAGCTGGCCGGCGAACAGGCGATAGCCGAAAGCGGCTGCCGCTATCTGATCTTCCGCACCGCATGGCTCTACTCCGAGTTCGGGAACAACTTCCTTCGAACGATGCTCCGCCTGACCGCCGAGCGCGACAGCCTGAGCGTCGTGTTCGATCAGGTCGGCACGCCGACCTATGCAGGAGATCTGGCCCGCGCGATCTTCGAGATCGTGCAGGGGCGGAAATACGACGGCCGGGAGGGCGTATACCACTTCTCCGACGAAGGAGTCTGCTCGTGGTACGACTTCGCCCGAGCGATCGCCGGGTACGCGGGCCATACGGGATGCGACATCGGGCCGTGCCACAGCTCGGAGTTCCCCAGCAAGGTCCGCCGGCCGAGCTTCTCCGTGCTGGACAAAACCAAGGTAAAGCAGACCTTCGGCATCCGGATACCGCACTGGACCGAATCGCTGAAGGCATGTATCGAGAATCTGAAAAACAGCGAGCCATGACAACGTACAAGCGCAGTATACTGATCACGGGCGGCGCCGGCTTCATCGGGAGCCATGTGGTGCGCCTGTTCGTAAACAAGTACCCCGGATACCGCATCGTCAACCTCGACAAGCTGACCTATGCGGGCAATCTGGCCAACCTCGCGGACGTCGAGAACGCCCCGAACTACGCTTTCATAAAGGCCGATATCTGCGACTACGAGAGGATGCGGGAGCTCTTCCGGGAGTATGCCGTCGACGGGGTGATACACCTCGCGGCCGAAAGCCATGTCGACCGATCGATCCGGGACCCGTTCACCTTCGCCCGGACGAACGTCATGGGAACGCTGTCGCTGCTTCAGGCGGCCAAGGAGCAATGGAACGGAGACTACGAGGGGAAACGGTTCTACCACATATCCACCGACGAGGTCTACGGAGCGCTGCCGATGACGCGGCCCCAAGGCGATCCGAACGGAAACGAGTGCGGAGGAGGACCTTACGGAGACGAGTTCTTCACCGAACGGACCAAGTACGATCCGCACAGCCCCTATTCGGCCAGCAAGGCTTCGTCGGATCACTTCGTCAGGGCCTATCACGACACATACGGCCTGCCGACCGTCATCTCGAACTGCTCGAACAACTACGGACCCTATCAGTTTCCCGAAAAGCTGATCCCGCTGTTCATAAACAACATCCGGAACGACAGGCCGCTGCCCGTCTACGGCAAGGGGCAGAACGTCCGCGACTGGCTATACGTGGAAGACCACGCACGGGCCATCGACCTGATTTTCCACAAGGGGAAAATCGCCGAAACGTACAACATCGGGGGATTCAACGAGTGGAAGAACATCGATCTGATCGAGGTCATCATCAAAACCGTCGACCGACTTTTGGGAAGGCCGGAAGGCGCGAGCGAAAAACTGATTACCTATGTCGCTGACCGGGCCGGGCACGACCTGCGCTATGCGATAGACTCCTCCAAACTAAAAAACGAACTCGGCTGGGAACCGACCCTCCAGTTCGAGGAGGGCATCGAAAAAACCGTCCGCTGGTATCTCGATAACCAAAAATGGATCGATAACGTGACCTCGGGGGAGTATGCAAAATACTACGAGGAAATGTATCAGAATAGGGAATAAATACAGTATTATGGACTGTATGGCAAAAATTGTCAACTTGCCGAAAATATTCGACAAGCGAGGGAATCTTTCGTTTATCGAAGGGAGGAATCACCTGCCTTTTGAGATTCGCAGGACCTACTGGATTTACGACGTCCCGGGAGGCGAAGTCCGGGGGGGACACGCCTACCGGGAGAATGAGGAATTCGTCGTGGCGCTTAGCGGGAGTTTCGATGTCGTCCTGCATAACGGCGTACAGCAGCGGCGATTCAGTCTCAATCGTTCGTATTACGGCCTTTACATTCCGAAAATGACTTGGCGCACGCTCGAGAACTTTTCGACCAATGCATTGGCTCTCGTTCTCTCGTCGACAGTCTACGATCCGGAAGATTACATCCGGACATTCGATGAATTCATAGCAGAGATGCACGGATGATACGCTCGTTTACGGGATGGAGGTACATTTTCGCCGTTGCGATCTTTATGCATCATTACCAGATCGACGGCAAGTCGGTTCTGCAGGCAGGAGGGGCGATCGGCGTCACGTTCTTTTTTATACTGAGCGGTTTCCTGCTTGCGTACGGCTACAAAAAGCGTTTGATGACCCGGGAAATATCGACGAGCGACTTTTACAAAGCCAGAGCGGTCAAATTATATCCACTGCATATCCTGTGCTTCGCCGCCGTATTTTTGCTGGGTATTCGCAATTTTGTCACGGCGGATCTGCCCAAGGCGGTTCTGAACCTGTTTCTTTTGCAAAGCTGGGTTCCGTCGCCGGATTATTACATGTCGTATAACGCCGTATCGTGGTTTCTGTCGGATGAGCTGTTTTTCTACCTGATGTTCCCGTTCGTCCTGCCCGTTTTGTTAAACGGCTCCGGGAAAAAGATCGCTGTCGGCGCAGGCATATTCGCGATATCGTATTCGGCTGCGGCCGCTCTGATTCCTTTAGACCATTATCACGCTTATTTTTACATCAATCCGCTTTCCCGGTTCGCCGATTTCGTATTCGGCATTCTGGTATTCCGGATATTCGATCAGCGGCGACAGGCGACGGTCGGACATACCTCTCGAGCCGAAGCGGGAGCCATTCTTCTGGTTTTCGCGACATTTATCCTGTTCGACCATATCCCCAAACCGTATCACTATTGTTCCGTCATCTTTTGGGGACCTGTTGCAATGCTAATATATACATTCGCAAATATTTCGTTATCAGCAAATTACCCCCCCCGCACGCAAAATACACTACGTATTGCACAAATCTGTGGGGCCCCACCGAAAACGCGCATGCCGTTACAAACCGGACAGGGCGGCATCTTTTCGCAAGGATTGTCCTGTCGCGCCATACAATTGTTCGGAGAAGCCAGTTTTTGTTTTTATCTGATTCATCAACAAGCCATTCTGTTCGGACGTACCCTTGCCGCCAAGGCCGGTCTCGACACGGACAACCTGCCGGCCCTACTCGTCTTTCTCGTGCTTACCACGCTCGGCAGTGTGGCTTGCCTGAAATGGATCGAGCAGCCCGCAGCCCGGTGGTTGAAACGCAAAATAGCATAATGCCATGCTGAAATCAGTGTACGATTGTTCGGTAATCGAACTGCCGCGTATCGAAAATGCGAAAGGGAACATCACGCCGGTACACGGCGGGGTCAACCTGCCATTCGAGATAGCTCGGGTTTTCTATCTGTACGACATTCCCGGAGGCGAGGCGCGCGGAGCCCATGCCCACCGCGAATGTCACCAGTTTCTGGTGGCAGCGAGCGGCAGTTTCGAAATCGTCCTCGACGACGGGCACAACAAGCGGACCGTCACCCTTAACCGGCCTTACTACGGCCTGCACATTCCGCCGGGCATCTGGGCCGCCGAACAGGGTTTCTCGTCGGGTTCGATCTGCCTTGTGCTGACCTCGCACATTTATGACGAGGCCGACTATATCCGCGATTACGCGTCATTCATCGACTATATCCGCCATGGAAGCAAGTAAATTAGGGCTCTACTTCGACGAGTTCGTCATCGGGGAAACCGTCGAGCACGCTCTCTCGAAAACCATTTTCGAAAGCGACAACAATTTTTTCAGCCTGCTCACGATGAACCATCATCCGGTGCATACCAACCTGGACTACGCACGTAAGAACCAGCACGGGCAACTATTGGTTGTCGGGACGTTGGTCTTTTCGCTCGTCGTCGGCATGACCGTCCCCGATATCAGCGGCAAGGCGATTGCCAACCTGGGATACGAGGAGGTCAAGCATCTGGGGCCAGTGTTCGTCAACGACACGCTGTATGCGAGAACGACCATTCTCGGCAAGCGGGAATCGAAATCGAAACCCGACCGGGGAGTAGTTTATGTCGAAACCGTAGGATACAATCAGCACGGCGAAGCGGTGATCAGTTTCCGTCGTCATGTGCTCGTCAAAAAGCAAGCTTAGCATGAACCATCTATTCCGAAGCCTGATGTTCGTCCCGGCCCATAACGACCGGTTGATGAGCAGTGCCGCACGCGTCGATGCCGACGTGTTGCTGCTCGACATCGAAGACTCGGTCCAACCGGCCGCCAACAAGCAGGTGGCGCGCGACAACATCCTGCGCTATCTTGCCGACGGACGGTTCCGGGGCCGTGTGCTTTATCCCCGCGTCAACGACCGGGAAAGCGGCGAGTTGCTGCGCGACGTCTATCAGCTGACCGTCGAAGGAATCGCCGGGTTCATGTATCCCAAAAGCAAGAAAGGCGAAGATATCTATTTCTTCGGCAAGCTGCTCGAGACGATCGAATACGAAAAGGGATTTCCGATCGGGACTTTCAAGATTATTCCGCTCATCGAAACGACGGGCGCCGTTATGAACATACAAGAGATCTGCAACGCCTGTCCGAACCGCGTTACGGCGGTCGCTTTCGGTTGCGAGGATTTCGTCACCGATCTGGGAGGCAAGCACGATCCCGAAGGACAGAGTATTTTTACGGCGCGGGCCCAGATCGCCATGGGCGCCAAAGCATGCGGGGTGATTCCGATCGACACGGTGCATATTCGCGTACATGATCTCGAGGACCTCGAACGCAACCTGATTCTCTCCAAGAAACTCGGTTTCGAAGGGATGCTGATTCTGAATCCCAAGGAACTGCCGCTTTGCCACCGTTACTACTCCCCCGGCGAGGACGAAGTGGCTTGGGCCGAGGAGATGCTCGCGCTGGCCGAAGAGGCCGAACGCGAAGGTAAAGGGGTGGCCCTCAAGGACAATAAGTTCATCGGGCCGCCGATGGTCAAAATGGCGCAAGCCATTCTTGACAAACATGCCATGATCGGTCGAACAAAAACGACGACAAACCATGATTGATAAAATCGACGAACGAAATCTCGCACAAGAGCGCCATACGCATTTTCTCCATCAGTGCGCACTGATGGAGAAAACCTTCGAGGCACGCAGGATCAACTTTCACCCTGTCACAGACAAGCACGATGTCGTGCCGTTCATCACCAGCTTCATCCACCAACGTAACCTCCGCACAATCGCTTTCAGCGACAGCGTTTCACTGCACGAATGCGATGTGTACCGTCAGCTGGCTGAACAATTCGGAGGACCCGATCACCGGATCATCAACCCTTTCGAGCGCACTCCTGACGGCAAATACAAAGTATTTGAGGATCAACCTACCGGAAAGCTCGACCTGCCCCGAGACGAATACTACCGCAGAATGGGGACTGTGGTAGAGGCGATGCGACAGACTCTACTCTCGGATGTCCTGATCATCGGCGCGAACGCCATAACGCTGAAAGGGGAGATCGTGTCGATCGACGGAAGCGGCAACCGAGTGGCGGGTATGATGTTCGGCCCCAAACACGTCATTATCGTAGTCGGCGCCAATAAAATCTGCATGGATCTCGACGAAGCCCTCAAACGTATCCGCAATGTGGCAGCACCGCTGAATTACATCCGGCACATCAACAAACACCATAACCGGTATGACGAACTGCCTTGTGTTCAGAAGGGCAAATGCTTCGACTGCGTCCATCCGCGCAGTGCATGTCGGAAAATCGCCATTATGCGCGGCGAAGTCGAATTCAATGCCGACAGGACGCACCTGCTGGTCGTAAACGACAATCTTGGTCTATAACTTATTATGAATAAGAAAGTAATCATTATCGGCGGCGAGGGCAACGGCGGCGTGATCGCTGCCTGCATCGAAGATAACCGTCGCCGTTTCGGCGACCCCGAGTGGGAGGTGGCCGGCTTCGTCAACGACTACGAAACGCAAGTGTGCGGCTACCCTGTACTCGGCAGAACGGACGATGTGGGGAAACTGTTGGAAAACCCCGAATATCATTTCATGTGGGGCATTCACATGATCGGCCGCAACATACTGACCGAAAAAACCTTTCGCAGGGTGAACATTCCCCGCGAGCGGTTCGCCACGATCGTGCACAAAACCGCTTTCGTGGCCGACAGCGCCATACTCGAGCCGGGCGCATTCGTCATGTCGAACTGTTACGTCGGCGCCAAAGTGATCGAGAAGGTCAAAATCGGAAACTTCGCCGTGGCAGGCGCAGGCAGCCTCGTGACGCGCGACATTCCCGATTACGAGATTCATGTGGGAACGCCGGCCCGGTTCATGAAGCGCGTCCGTGAAGACTAAACCCGAAACCATGATCAAGTTTCTCGACCTACAGAAAGTGACCGAAAGTCACGGAGCGGAGATTCGCGAAGCCGTAGACCGCGTCATAAGCTCGGGCTGGTACCTGCAAGGGCAGGAGAATGCGCGGTTCGAAGCCGACTATGCCCGCTACATCGGGACCCGGCATGCCGTGGGCGTTGCCAACGGACTCGACGCGCTGATCTGGATTTTCCGTGCCTATATGGAACTGGGCGTCATGAGACCGGGCGACGAAGTGATCGTTCCGGCCAACACCTATATCGCCTCGATCCTCGCCATCACCGAGAACGGCCTGGTTCCCGTACCGGTCGAGCCCGACCTGAGAACCTATCAGATCGACGACTCGCTGATCGAGCAGGCCGTCACTCCCCGTACCCGGGCTATTCTGATAGTCCACCTTTACGGGCAGTGCGCTTACACGGACAGAATCGGCCAACTGTGCCGGAAATACGGACTGAAACTGGTCGAAGACAATGCACAGGCGCACGGCTGCCTCTATCGTGGCCGGCGGACCGGATCGCTCGGCGACGCTGCGGGCCACAGCTTCTATCCCGGCAAAAACCTCGGCGCGCTGGGCGATGCGGGCGGCGTAACGACCGACGACGAGAAACTGGCCGCTACGGTGCGCGCGCTGGCCAATTACGGTTCGGCGAAAAAGTACGTTTTCCGGTATACCGGTCGTAACAGCCAGCTCGACGAAATCGAAGCCGCCGTACTCGACGTGAAGCTCCGCCATCTGGACGCAGACAACACGCGCCGGCGGACCATCGCAAATTATTACCTGTCGCATATCGATAATCCGAAGATCGTACTGCCGAACGTACCGGATTCCGACGCCAACGTGTTCCACATATTCCCGATCCGTTGCGCCGATAGGGACGCCTTGCAACAGTACCTGACCGAAAACGGTGTCCAGACCATCATTCACTATCCCATCCCGCCCCACAAGCAAGAATGCTACCGGGCATGGAACGACCGTTGCTATCCGATTACCGAGCGGATTCACCGCGAGGAGCTCAGTCTGCCGATCAGCCCGGTCATGGATCGGACCGAAGCGGAGGCAGTTGCACGGCTGCTCAATAATTTTTAAAACAGTAAATTATGCCGAAAATATCGATCGTTATGCCCGTGTATAACGCCGAGCCCTTCCTCGATGACGCAATCCTTTCGGTAATGGAGCAATCGTTCGGGGACTGGGAGCTAATATGCGTCAACGATGGCTCGACCGACGGATCGTTGTCCAAGCTGGAGGCATATGCTTCCAAGGATCCTCGCATCCGTGTCTTTTCCAAGCCGAACGGAGGCGCGTTGAACGCCCGCAATTACGGAGTTCGACAAGCTTGCAGCAAATGGCTTTATCGTATGGACGCCGACGACCTGCTGAGTCCCGATCTGCTCGAAGAGATGATCCGTACGGCCAACGAACAAGATGCCGACTACGTCATTCCGGAACAAGTGCACTGGTGGCCCGACCAACCCGAAAAAACCTATTATTTCAATCGGGAGCACGGTGTTTTCGAAAAGCTGTCGGGTCGTGAAGCACCGATCAAGTCGCTTATGTGGGAATTCCACGGACGGGCCATGTGCCGACTCGACACCTATATGAAATACACATTCGACTCGGATATTGGCTTTATCGACGAATATGTGGCCCGGCTAGTGATTCTCAATAGCCGGAAAATCGTCTATTCCAAAGGCGAGTACTATTACAGGCAGAATGCCGGATCGCTTTGCTACAAGCCATCGGTGCGCAGATTTCACGTACTCGAGCGTAGCCGGCTGAGCGAACAGCTGCTGTTGACCGTCTGCGACGACCCGCAAACCATCCATAATTACCGACGCCTCTTGTTCGGCGAATTGATCGGATGTACTCGCCTGTATCTAAGCCAGTACCGACTTTTCGACAAAGAAGAGCGGCGGCAGATTGTCGAACTGCTGACGGCCGCCTATCGTCGGACGGATAAGAAAGCCTTTCATGGCTATTGTCTGAAACCGGGCTGGAACAACAAGTATCTCGGTATGCTGAGTTTTACAAACTGGACCGTATTTCGTATTGCTCTCTTGCTTCAGAACCGTATCCACGCTTTTAGAAACTGAGTTGTAGCAATTTTAATATTCATATATTAGGTTGTATATCTTTACGCTACATCAAACAACGCGAGCGGCTTGCCCCGGATATCGGCATTCGATGAAGCAGTTCTTCAACAGCGAGCACCGCAACCGGACAGCCGACTACAAAATATTCCGTTTTCTGATCGCGCTCAAGCTGGCCTTGGGAATGGGCCCCAAAGACATGTCATGCAACAGGGAATGACAGAAAACACGTCCGGCGCAGACACCTCGTACGAACAGGCGCTCAAGTCGACCGGAATCGTCGGGGGCGCGCAGTTTCTCACGATCCTGATTACGGTCGTCAAGACCAAGATCGTCGCCCTGCTGCTGGGGCCTGCCGGCGTCGGCGTGCTCGGCTTGCTGCAGGGTATTGTCGACATGATCCGCAACGCGACGGGACTGGGCATACATTTCAGCGCGGTCAAAGACGTTGCGGCGGCGAATGCGTCGCGCGACGGACAGCGGATAGGACGGACCATCCGGATTCTCCGGCGGTGGGTCTGGGGTACCGGTCTGCTGGGCATGACGGTCGCCATCGCATTGAGTATCCCGCTTAGTCGGTTCTCGTTCGGGAATGCGGAATATGCCGTGCCGATCGTTCTGGTTTCGGTCGTTCTGCTGCTGACCAGTTTGCAAGAGGGGCAGCTCGCCTTGCTGCAAGGCCTGCGCATGATCGGCAAGATGGCGAAGGCGAAAGTCGCCGGAGCCGTAGCCGGATTCGCCCTCACCGTGCCGATGTACTGGTGGCTGGGCGTGAAGGGAATCGTCCCCGCCATGATCCTGACGGCGGCGGCGATGCTTGCCATTTCATGGTGGTTTGTCCGAGGCATCCGGGTCGAACCTGTCAAGCTTACGCCGAAGGAAACGTTTCGGGGCGGTCTGTCGATCGCCAAGCTGGGTTTTTTCATCGTTGTTACCACTTTCGCGTCGACGGCCACCATGTATATCGTTCGCTCGTTCGTCTCGCAAAAAATCGGAACGGACGGCATCGGAATGTTTCAGGCGGCATGGAACATTTCAAATGTATATACGGGATTGATTACGAGCGCTATGATGGCCGATTTCTTCCCGCGTCTGAGCGAAAGGAGCAACGACCACGCCGCCATGGCCCGGCTCACCAACGAACAGGGAGAGATCGCCCTGATTATCGGCGCGCCGATGATCGCCGGCATTCTGCTGTTCATCCCTGTCGTACTGAACATTCTGTACTCGTCGCAATTCATGGCCGCTACGGCTATTCTGCAATGGCAAATGGCGGGAGCCTTCACCAGATTCCTTTCGTGCCCGCTCAGCGTAATTTTTTTGGCTAAAGGGAAGGGACACTACTGTATCCTTACCGACGGAGTATGGTGCGCGGCATACCTCAGCATCGTTTTTGCCGGATGGCACCGGTTCGGGCTCGAAATTCTCGGCATCGCGGCCATTTGCAGCAGCTTTGCCAAGCTCGTGCTGGTCTATGTCCTTGTCCGGACGCAGTTCCGGTTCCGCTGGTCCCGGCGCAATCTCAGGCTGATCGGCCTGTACGGCGGACTGATCGCCGGAGCGCTGCTTACGGTGCTTCTCGCCTCGGGATGGGTCAAATACGCAATAGGCGGAGCGATCGTACTGATCGTATGCTGCATTTCGTACAGGCACCTGAACGAGATCGTCGCCGTATCGTCGCTGATAACTAAGATACGGCGAAGAATGGGCGGAAAGCGTCCGTAAATCCATCCCGGCCGGGCAGCCCGGTCGGAAAGTTTCATCTCGAAAAAACATGAAACCGACTATCCGCGACGTCCGGCGTTGCTACTCGAAGATCAAGCAACTGGCCCGGACCGCCATATCCGAAAGGGACTATAACCGGGCCGCCGGGGAACTGGCCTTATCGGCCCGGATCGCCTATCTGTTCAACTGGATATATAGCGATCCCGAAACGGACGACATGATCCGCAGGATCGGCCGGGCGCTTTTCGACGAAAAGTCTCCCGAGCCGCGACAGACCGCCAGATACGCCATGTACAATTCGTTCGGCCGAGAAAACAGGGGACTCACCCAGCAGTACATCCGGGCATTGCGGGCGTTACAGGTCGAGTTTCTCTACATCTTCGAAGACCGTTCCAAGGCAATGGCGGGCGTCGAGAGCGATCTGGCCGCTTGCGGCGACCGAGTCGAAATCTTCGAAATAACCCCGTCGCTCCCCCCGACGAAGCAGGCGGAACAGTTGCACCGGAAACTGCGCGAGTACGCCCCGCAGGTCCTGCTGGTACAGATAGCGCCTTGGTCGGTCATGCCGCTTATCGCTTTTTCCGCTTTGCCGGAAATCGCGAAGTATAACATAAATCTCACCGACCATGCTTTCTGGTTGGGCAGCGGCATCTTCGATCGCAACATCGAGTTCAGGGATTTCGGCTGGACGATTTCGCTGGAAAAACGCAGGTTCGCCATGTCGCAACTTTTCATGCTGCCTTATTATCCCATTCTCAACGAAACCCCGTTCGAAGGATTTCCTGCCGAAGTCCCGGCCGATAGCGTCAAAATCTTTTCGGGAGGGAGCTATTACAAAGTTTATGGCGGGAAGGGACTCTATTTCGATCTTGTCAAGCGGACGCTGGACGAGAATCCCGATGCCGTACTGTTGTACGCCGGCGACGGCGATGCGCGCATCTTCCGGGAGTTCATTCGCAACAACGGTTTCCAGCGACGGGTGTTCCTGCTCGGAAGCCGGCGCGACATCCATGCCGTTTTTCGCGCATGCGACATTTACATGGGAACTTACCCGATCGGCGGGGGACTCATGTCGCAATATGCGGCCGTGAACGGCAAACCGATTCTCGCCTACGCCTCGGAGGAATGCCCATCGGCTTTCGTCGAAACAGTCGTCTGTCACAAGACGCGCTTGAAAATCACGCATACCGATGTCGAATCTTTTGCCCGTCATGCCCGGGCCCTGTGCTCCGACCCGGCGCTGCGAACCGAAGAAGGAAATAGGCTGAAGCAGTGCATCACCTCGCCGGACGAGTTCGCCGAGGGCCTGCGCAATCTGTTGGCCGGATACGCTCGTCCGCATAGCGGGAACCGGGTCGGCATCGACTACGGAAAGCGGCTCGACTTTTACTACGAGACCGAAAATAGCAACCGTTGGAACGGATTCGCCATGCTGCTCCTCAGCCAGTACGGAATCTGGGCGTTTCGCTATTTCCCGTTGGCGGCGCTCAAGACGGTACCCGGAACGCTGTACCGCTACGGCATCGAACGGTTCAAAAAATATCTGAAACGATGATCGATACAATCAAGGCCTTGCTGAGAGGAATCGGCAGAGCCGGATCCTACCTCGTTCCCTATCGGAGCGGCGGGCGCCTGAGCACGCTCGGGGACTATCTGTACACGGCTTGGCTGGCACGCCATTTCAAACACATAGGCGCCAATGTCTATATCCGGCGACCCGTATCGCTGAGGGGCGGAAAGTACATCTCGATCGGAAGCCATAGCGTGATTCAGAAAGGATGCATACTCAACGCGTGGGACCGGTACGGCGACCAGTCTTTCACGCCGGAGATCGCGATCGGCGAACACGTTTCGATCGGCGAATGGAGTCATCTGTCGGCTATCCGGGCGATCCGCATCGGAAATTACGTGCGTACGGGCCGTCGGGTTACGATCGTCGACAACTCGCACGGCCGAGGTACTTCGGAGGAGTTGGGAATGCACCCGGAGGACCAACCCCTTTATTCGAAAGGTGTCGTAACGATCGGAAACAACGTGCGGATTGCCGACAAGGTGACGATCCTGTCCGGCGTTACCATCGGAGACAACTCCACGATCGGAGCCAATGCCGTAGTTACGCACGACATTCCGGCAGGAGTAATAGCCGCCGGAGTGCCGGCCCGCGTCATCCGTCAGATCAGCCAGTCGCAGAATAGCTCTGAGAAACAGGGTTCCCTCGATTCATAAACCCTCAACCGAAATACCGCTGTGAAAGCAAGAATCATTGCATTTTACCTGCCTCAGTACCACCCGATTCCGGAAAATGACGCGTGGTGGGGCAAAGGATTCACCGAATGGACCAATGTGGGCAAGGCGAAACCCTTGTATCGCGGGCATTATCAGCCTCGGGTGCCGGCCGACCTGGGATACTACGATCTGAGAGTCCCCGAAACCAGACAGGCGCAGGCCGATATGGCGCGATCCTATGGCGTCGAAGGCTTTATGTACTGGCACTATTGGTTCGGCGGCGGCAAGCGCCTGCTGGAGCGTCCGTTCAACGAAGTTCTCGCCAGCGGCGAACCGGATTTTCCTTTCGCTCTCGCGTGGGCCAACGAGACATGGAAAGGCTTCGCTCACGGTCTCACCAACCGCAATACGCTGATCGAACAGCGTTATTTGGGCGAGCAAGATTACATTGACCATTTCCATGCCGTGTTGCCCGCTTTCCGGGACAGGCGGTACATTACCGTGGACGGGAAGCCTTTGTTCATGGTTTACAAACCGCTTCAGCATCCCGACATGCAGGCTTTTGTCGAGCTATGGCAGCGGCTTGCCCGGGAGAACGGGCTGCCGGGAATCTATTTTGTCGGGCAGGCATTCATCGAAGACTGCAAGTCGGTGCTTTCTCTCGGACTGGATGCGGTCAACACGAACCGGCTGCTAGATTGTGTAAGGTTAGGGCGATCCTTGCCTCGTAAAGTCTGGGGGCGGATACAGGTCGATTGGCTCCGATATCCCCGCATATTCGACTACGGCCGCGCTTCGGCATGGTTCGTCGGCGAGCAGGAAAAGGATTTGCGATATATTCCGTCTATCTTTTCGGGTTGGGATCATACTCCTCGAAGCGGCGCCGAAGGTATCGTGCTGGATCATGGCACACCCGAAAAGTTTGGGGTGCACGTTGCACGCGTACTGGACATCGTTGCAGAAAAGCCTGCCGAGCAACGGATAGTCTTTCTCAAATCATGGAATGAATGGGCCGAAGGCAATTACATGGAACCCGACCTGAAATATGGCAACAGGTTCCTCGAAACGCTCAAAACAGCCCTCGAATCCTAAGGCTGCGGCAGGCTGTTTAAAAGCGCAAGATAGGTCGATACAGCATCCGAATATGATCAGAACCGTTATCAGCCAGGTTCTCTCCCGAATCAAAGGGAAGCCTTATACGCTCAATCCGGTCATTCCGACCGGTTATTTGGTGGCTCTTTGCCTGAGAAATGCAGGCATGCTGGCGAGAGGACTGATGACTTGTTGTCACAAAACCGGACCACTATACAGGGGAGCCGGTGTCAAGATACGTTGCGCCCGAAAACTGCGGACAGGACGAAACGTAAGAATCGACCGCGGATCCTATCTGGACGCTCTGTCGGAGCACGGCATCATACTGGGAAACAATGTGAGCGTGGGACAATCGACTACTATCGAGTGTTCCTCCACACTCAGCAACATCGGACAAGGTTTGAGCGTAGGCGATCGTTCGGGACTTGGCACGCACGGCTTTTACGGTTGCGTAGGCGGTATCACGATCGGAAACGACGTGCTGATCGGGAATTTTGTCAGCATGCATGCGGAGAATCATGTTTTTTCGGATTCCCGAACTCCTATCAGGGAACAGGGACTGACACACGAAGGAATTCGGATCGGGAACAATTGTTGGATCGGAGCCAAAACGACTATACTTGACGGCGCGAGCATCGGAGACGGGACGGTCATTGCGGCAGGAAGCGTCGTTCTGCGTGGAGAGTATCATAGCAACGCCGTATATGGTGGCATACCGGCCAAACTGATCCGAATGATCTGACGTATTCGAGAGGGCCATGTTATATTATCTGGCAATTTTCGCCTATATTCTTTTTTGTTGGATATGGTCTTCCCAACCGGGGTTCGACAAAGGGAAAAGCGACTTCCTTTATTGGAGCGTTTTTCTGCTATTTTGGTTCACAGCAGGATGGCGTTACGAAACGGGAACCGACTATTTTGCCTACGACGAGCTCTATCGCACGACAACGACATTGGGCGAAGCCCAGCAAGCGGGCGGAATCACTTCGGATCTGGGTACGACCGATATCGGCTACATGTTGCTGAACTCGCTGTTCAGGACGATCGGAACCGACATCAACATCATGTTTTTTCTGATCGCTTTCGTTACGAACCTGTTGCTGTTTGGCTCGATCGGCAAATATTTGCCCCGGTACCGATTTCCCTGTATTCTGGCTTATTATACGTTTTGCTTCTTCACGCTCGATATGAACGGGATCAGGCAATCGATCGCCGTCTGTATCTTCATTTACTCGCTACGCTATATCCAGCAACGGCAAACCGTCCGCTATGCGGCGACCATTCTGATTGCGGCGCTGTTTCACCTTTCTGCAGTCGTCGTACTACCGTTGTACTGGATTGTCAACCGGAGGTTCCCGTCATGGCTGTTATATACGACTACCATGGTTGGGTTCACGGTGATTGCCCTACGAATACCGGTTGTCGAAATACTCGTGCAGAAACTCATCGTTCCGGTACTGCCTTGGGCGGGAGCCGTTTACAAGTTGGGTGTTTACACGTCGGAAGAGGGTATAAAAGCATGGGGGCTCAATTCCAAGCTGCTGCTTTATATGGCAGGTCTGGTTTATATCATCCGACGACGAAAGTTGTTGGACGGTATGACGCCTTATGCCAATATTCTTCTTAACTTATTTGCCATATACATTTTTTGCCGGGGAATGTTGTGGGAGTCTATCGAGCTCAATTCCCGCATCAACTATTATTTTATCTTCGGCCTGATAGCAGGTTTAGTCATGCTGCCGGATACGCTCCGTATAGCGAAGAATCGTTTGATAGCTTCCATGCTGCTGATCGCGGTCATTTTCTATCAAGGCAATCTGTGGTTGCTTGGATCAGTTCATGCCAAATCCTACCTGCCCTATCAGAACTACCTCGTACACCGGATTTTCGATCTTCCCAGTACCGGGCGGGAAAGACTCAACCAACAAGCAGAAGCCGAACAGCAATGAGCCGCATACTTTATGTGATCGACCGGCCTAATAGCTACGGTAGCGAGCAGCATCTGTTCGATGTGGTTAGCTTCCAACACCGTTCCCATGCCGTTCGGGTTCTCGCGTTCCGTAACGGACCGCTGATATCCCGTTTACAAGCGATAGGTATCGAAGTCGAGACAGTGGAATGGCTCTCGTGGACTATCACTCCGACAAAATGCCGACGCCTTATGCGGGCAATCCGACGGTTTGGCCCCGATCTGGTGCATTCCCATCAGCCCAAGGCATCCTTCTATTGCAGCCTGTTGTGCCGTCTGCATGGGATTCCTCATGTTCCGACGATTCATACCCTTCCCGTTCAGGCAGCCGCCCGGTATCGCGGAATAAAACGAGCCGTTGTCTATGCCTTTCATCTATGCGTGATGTGGAGCGTGGAACTCTTGTCCGGACAGACAATCCATGTAAGCAGATATACCATCAAGCGGTACGCGCTTGTTCCGCACAAGGCTATTCTTATCCGAAACTGGCTTTCGCCGCAGTTGCTTGACAGCTCGTCTTCTATTCGCCCGCCCCGTTCAAATCGTTACAACTACCTTTGTGTCGGCTCAATAGATCCATCGAAAGGAACGCTCGAGCTGATTACCTTGTTCGATCGCTTGTTGCGCTATCAGCCCGCGGCACGATTGACCATTGTGGGTGACGGGCAGAACGAGCCTTACAAGCGACAGGTCGAGCATCTGATCCTCTCCCGGGGACTGGCCGAACAGGTCGTGTTGGCCGGGTATCAGGACAACCCGTCGGCTTATTACAGTACACACGACGTGTTCATTTTACTCACCAAAGGCGAGTCGTTCGGCCTCGTGTTCGTCGAGGCAATGTATTACGGGTTACTCGTGATTTGCCCCGATCTGGATATTCTGCGGGAAATCGTCCATCCCGCCAATCTGTTTATCGATCCGAAAGCGCCCGATATTGAGCGAGCCGTCGCGGCATTCGTTGATTCTGCGGACGTAGAGGGAGTTGCCGCGGCAAATCGCTCATGGGCTGTCGAACAGTACGACTATGAAACGCAACAACGCAAGCTCGCTGAAGCATACGATCGCATTTTACGCGCTGCTCGTTAGCGAACTGATATGCCTGCCATGGCTGTCGGCAAGAGAGGTTTTAAAAAAGCGGAGAAAAACGGCGGGACCTCCTCTGCGCAGACGTCCGCCGGTTGCTTCGAAGCAGGTATATGTCTGTGTACATGAATGGGGAGGTTATCCGATGCGCCGCCAGAAAACGATCAAGCATGGGGCGACATTCGATTGCGGTCTGGAGGCTCAATTGGAACGTTTCTCTCCATATAGGGCCTCGGGACGGGTTGAGTTGACTGTAACTCTCTCCGCTGCGGACCGACATCCCGACCTTTCGGCAATTCGTAACAGAACAGATCATTTGATTCTATCATGCAACAAAGGAATGGATTTTTCAGGGTATGCGGCTTTCTTCGATCGCATTAAGAATAAGCCCGATGCCTATGTCATCCTGACCAACAGCTCGGTCAACGCCGCCCAAAACGATTTTTTAGAAAGCTATATTCGTTGCATGGAGCGGCATCCTGAAATAGGCATGTTGGGTATTTCTTATTGTACCCGCATGTTCCAGTCTTTAGTGCGCAATAATTTCACCCCTCATTTGCAAAGCTTTTTCCTTCTGACCACCACTTCTGTCTTGCGGGAGATCGTTGCGTCCAACCAGAATCGTTTTCCTGGTGCCGGAATCGGACACAAGCTCCTGCTTATCCGAAAAGGGGAAGTCGCTCTTTCCCGTCTCGTTCTTCGTCTCGGCTATCGCCTTGCCGTCATACGTCCTGAAAACGGCGCTCTTTTCTTGTTTACAGATTATCGCCGGTGGAATATACCTCGTGGGGATATTCGCCAGACACTCAGCGAACCCAATAAAATCACCGAAGTACGTTTATGATTACCGCATCGGTCGTCGCTTACCACCATTCCTATTCCGAAATCGGGAAAGTGCTGGACTGCCTATTGAAAAGTCCGGTCGCGAAAATATACGTCGTCGATAACTCGTCGAACGACGCGCTGCGTCTTTTGGAAAGAATATCGGGACGTATTCGTTATATCCACAGCGCTAACATCGGATACGGCGGAGCGCATAACATCGCGATGCGCGAGGCCGTCGAGGCGGGAGCCGACTATCATGTGATCGTCAATCCGGACATTTGGTTCGGCGAGGGCGTGATCGAAATCCTCGCCGCCTATATGGATCGGCACCCAGATGCCGGCCTGGTCGCCCCTAAGACCGTGTATCCCGACGGCGAGACGCAGTATCTGTGCAAGCTGTTGCCCACACCTTTCGACCTGATCCTGCGGAGATTCCTGCCCGCCGGCTTCCTTAAGTCGAGCAGGGAACGTTTTGAACTGCGCTTTACCGGTTACGACCGCGAGATGAACGTACCCTTTCTTTCAGGTTGCTTCATGTTCTTGAGAATCGGGACGCTGAAAGAGACGGGGCTTTTCGACGAGCGCTATTTCATGTACGCCGAGGATATCGATTTTTCGCGTCGTATCCACCGCATTACCCGTACCGTGTACTGTCCCGATGCGGTCGTCGTACATGCCCACGAGGCCGCTTCGCGTAAAAACGGGAAAATGCTGCTGATCCACATCGGCAGCCTTGTCAAGTATTTCAATAAATGGGGATGGATCATAGATCGTGAGCGAAGGCGTGCCAACAGGGCCTGCATCGAAGCATTGAAAGGACAGGGCCGAGGATAATCGAACCCGCCTGCCCGCCGAAGACCCTGCGCAAGCCGTTAACGGATCATGCGGAAGTATGGACCGGGACGGCCCGCCGGGGACCGGCTTGGCGGGAAACTTTCGATGTAGCGCGGGGGAGGGAACTTTTGGGCATGCGTGGACCATTCCAGACGAGCATCAAACAAATCAGCTAATATGAACATTGCAATCGTAGGAACCGGATATGTCGGTTTGGTCACGGGAACCTGTTTTGCCGAAATGGGCACGAATGTTACTTGCGTGGATATCGACACCGAAAAGATCGATAAACTCAACAACGGCATCATGCCGATTTATGAGCCGGGACTCGAGGAACTTGTCAAAAAAAACGTCCGTGAAGGACGTCTCCATTTCACGACCGATCTTACCTCGGTTCTCGGCAAAGTCGAAATCGTTTTCAGCGCCGTGGGAACCCCGCCGGACGAGGACGGCAGCGCCGATCTGCATTATGTGCTGGACGTAGCGCGAACGTTCGGACATAAAATCAACCGCTATACCCTGCTGGTAACCAAAAGCACCGTACCCGTCGGCACGGCACAGAAAGTAAAAGCCGCCATCCGGGAAGAACTCGAAAAACGCGGTGTGAACATACCTTTCGACGTAGCCTCGAATCCCGAATTTCTCAAGGAAGGTGCGGCCATCAAGGATTTCATGAACCCCGACCGCGTGGTAGTCGGAGTGGACAGCCAACAGGCACGCACGCTGATGGAGCGTCTTTACAAACCGTTTCTACTCAACGGTTTTCCAATTCTGTTTATGGACGTATCGTCGGCCGAGATGACCAAGTACGCGGCCAATGCCATGCTCGCTACCCGCATCAGCTTTATGAACGACATCGCCAACCTCTGCGAGCGTATCGGCGCGAATGTCGATATGGTACGCAAGGGCATGGGAGCCGACGATCGTATCGGAAGCCGCTTTCTCTATGCCGGCTGCGGATACGGCGGGTCATGCTTTCCGAAAGATGTCAAGGCGCTGTGCCATACCGGACGGCAAAACGGATACCCGATGCGCGTCATCGAGGCCGTCGAGGCGGTTAACGAGACTCAGAAAGTGATCGTGGCGGATAAACTCAAAGAGGCGCTGGGCGCTGATCTGAACGGAAAAGTGATTGCCCTGTGGGGACTCGCATTCAAACCCGAAACCGACGATATGCGCGAGGCCCCGGCGCTGGTCATTATCGACAGGCTGCTCGAAGCCGGAGCGACCGTCCGGGCTTTCGATCCGATCGCCATGGATGAGGCGCGCAGAAAAATAGGGGACCGGGTTGTCTACTGCCGTAACATTTACGAAGCCGCCGAAGGAGCCGACGCCATTGCGCTGGTGACCGAATGGAAGCAGTTCCGGCTGCCCGACTGGAACGTTGTCCGCCAAGCCATGCGAGGAAACCTGATCGTCGACGGCCGGAACATATACGATCGGAATGAGCTCCGGAACAAAGGATTCGCGTATACCCGGATCGGAAATAAACAGTAATAAAAGTTCGTATGAAGAGAATACTCGTAACCGGAGGAGCCGGGTTTATCGGCTCGCACCTTTGCGAGCGGTTATTGCGCGAAGGGCACGACGTCATCTGCATGGACAATTACTTCACCGGCAGTAAGGACAATATCCGCCACCTGCTGGAAAACGACCATTTCGAACTGGTACGCCACGATATCATCGAGCCGTACCATGCCGAAGTCGACGAAATATACAACCTCGCCTGCCCCGCATCGCCCGTTCATTACCAGTACAACCCGATCAAGACCCTGAAAACCTCGGTCATGGGAGCCATCCATATGCTCGGGCTGGCCAAACGCACCAAGGCCAAAATCTTGCAGGCTTCGACCAGCGAGGTATACGGCGATCCTATGGTGCATCCGCAGGTGGAGACATATTGGGGCAATGTGAACCCTATCGGACTGAGGTCGTGCTACGACGAGGGAAAGCGCTGTGCCGAAACTCTCTTTATGGACTATCACCGCCAGAACGGAGTACGGATCAAAATCATCCGGATATTCAACACCTATGGGCCCAGAATGAATCCCAACGACGGACGGGTCGTCTCGAATTTCATCGTTCAGGCGCTTCGCGGCGAGAGCATCACGATCTATGGCGACGGCACTCAAACCCGGAGCTTCCAGTATGTGGACGACCTGATCGAGGCGATGATACGCATGATGGCGACCGAAGACGATTTCACCGGTCCTGTGAATACCGGAAATCCGGACGAATTCACGATGCTCGAGCTCGCCGAGAGGGTCATCCGGCTGACCGGCTCGAAATCCGAGATCGTCTTCAACCCACTGCCAAGCGACGACCCGAAGCAACGAAAACCGGATATCTCACTCGCAACCCGGCGGCTCGGCGGCTGGAGCCCTTCCGTCGAACTCGAACGGGGCCTGCAAAAGACGATCGAGTATTTCAAGCAGAAGCTCGGTAATTGATTCGGCATGCGACAGAGATTCGTTTCGTCCGCCCCTTTATACGAACGGCACTTGCAGAAAATGCGATAAAGTAGGGGGAGGGAGCGACTTTCATCCGTTTTTCCCGAACCGTTCCGCCATCCGATCCGCTTATGGCTCGTACAAACGATCCGAGTGCGGCCGGGTCCCTAATATAGGGACCCGGCCGCACTTTTCATTCCATGCCGTCATGCCTGCGACCGGTTTCAAATCGAAAAGCGGCACCGAAGCCATAGAAAGCGGAATACATGGGCAAATACCGCCGATTCGGTTCTTCGCATAATGCAGCACGGCTCTTGCAAAGACAACCCGGCTTGCCGCGCTTTTTCATGGCAGCATGCCTTTGCTCGATCGGAATTCGGCGGTTCCGCTCCTGCGGCCCGTACATGAGCCATTCGCCCAAAAAAAGTGGCTCCCCCAAGCATTGGAGGAGCCACCGAGCCGGCCTTCATAAGGCCTTTTTATTTTCTACAGCACTACATCTGCACGTACACGCCGCTGTCGAACGTATAGGCGATACCGGCGTCAGTACCGATATGGCCTTCGCCGTCGGTCACGAAGAACGGCTTGTCGGCTCCGTTACCTGCACCTTCCAAAAGCATACCGCCCTGTTCGAACGAACCGTTCGCAACATCCGATACCATTGAGAGAATCTCGCTATCAGCGGATATGTAGTTGAATTGGAACTGGTTGTTCACATCGTTGTAAACGACCGTACCGTTGTTCACGCCGTCGGGCAACTGGAGAACCTGACCGGCATCGGTCAGAGCATCAACCCAGCCGTCGGCAGCCGACGCGGTCGCCAGATGGAGTGCTCCGTCCTTCGCATAGTAGAAGTTGAGCGTACCGTCCTTAACCACCATCGAAGAAACCGAACCGGTCAGCGAAAGCTCTTCCTTCACGATCGCCCAGTCCTTACCGTCGGTCGTCGAAGCCACCCAAATCTTGCCGTTGACGTCGGACAAGGCGATAAACGTCTTCGTACCGATTTTCACGGCGCTTACGTTATCGGCATATCCGTACTTTCCTGAGTGAAAATCCCCCGGAATGGGCGTTTCATCGACCATCGCCTTGTTCAGGTAATACTCGTCGGTCATATTCCACGTTGTACCGTCGGAAGAGAAAACTCTTTTCAGATTCGACGTACCGGGAATCGAGAAAGGCTGAGAGTGATCGACATCGTCCATCATACAGGACAGCCCAATCAACGTTCCGGTCTGCCCGCTCGATTCGCCGTCGAGGAACATCTCGTATCCGCTCATCATATCGCTCCATTCCGGATGCGACTCGTTCGGCACGACGTTGCAGCCGACCATCGCTCCGTCGCCGATCGATTCGATCACGGCCAGATAATCTCCGGAAGGATCCCAGCGACCCGTCGCACCTCCGCCCGGGTTACCGCCCGGATACTGCCACTCTCCGCTCGTGAACGATTCCTCCAGCACCGGCGTCTGAGCCGTCGTCGTCGCATAGTCGGTATTCCACGGATAAAGCGAGAACTTCACGTTCGTTCCGATAAAACACAGCGTCGTCATCGGGAAAGGCATCGGGAAACGCACTGCGATCGGTCCCTGATCGAACGTGTAATCGACTCCGCCGTAAGCCGCACCGCCATACTGAATATTAGAACCGCTAACCGGAGGGGTCGCATACCACCAACCCGTCTCAGAAATATGGTTAGCTTCACCTTGTACGATCTCGTCGGCATCCTTTCTCAGCACCCAAGAGACATACTCGCCGTTCACGTTCATCATCACGGCGTCGAGCGCGTTATCTCCCTCATAGATCATCGAGCCCGTAACCGGAGCGCCCTCCTGGGTCACCGTCACGTCCACACTGGAAGCGTTGCCGTCGGCATCGTAAATGGTAATCGTACCCGTACGGGCGGCGGGACCCGTATTCTTCTTGATCGTGAACGAGAGACTGCCTTCGGTCGTAGCCATCGTAGCCGGCAGAGGAATGATCCACTTCTGGTCTTTCTCGGCTACCTCGGCGGCATAGTTAGTCACATTGGTCAGGAACTTCACATGAACGACCGACTCTTCATAGCCTACAGGATAATTCTTTTTCTCCACGGAGAAACCGTCCACGTCCTGCCTAACGACCAGACGCACCGGCGCTTCCGTATCCTCGCCTACCTGAGACAGTACCAGCGTAGCCTTACGCTCTACCAAGGAGGCAAGCGTCGTAACGGTCACCGAAGCCGTGCCGCTCGCCGTGCCCGAGGTCGGGTCCGTCGACAGCCAGTCCTTGTCGGGATCGGTCGCGTCGTACTCGACGTCGAGCTTCCAATCCTTCGCCGACTGCAAGGAAATCGTGCTGCTACCGCCGGCCGTAGACATCACCAGCGTATCCTCAACATGAAATTTGAGCGAGGTATCCACGGGAGGCAGGGGTGGATAGTCGTCGTCCTTGCACTGCCATATCAACAAAGTCGGAAGCAGTAACAAACAATAGTAAAAAAGCTTTTTCATACGTTTTAATTTGTTAAGTAACTTTTGGTTAGTAAATCCAGATCTCTCTCGTTTCTGCTGTTTATCCGATTCCATTCATGT
>CEAG01056382.1_pt1 | contig 31334 bp, 13 predicted proteins | sample 554891 | NCBI WGS metagenome assembly CEAG01 (sample SAMEA3182116, study PRJEB8094) | gut metagenome | biome: human; feature: gut; material: Stool; isolation source: human stools | place: Canada | collected 2014-02-25
GAATAATTTTGAATATTTATTTTATAGACACACTGGAGCTCACTTACAGTTCCGACTTCAATGACATAATCAAATTAACTAAAAATTTCAAAATGGTAGACCCTAAAAAGGGGGCAGGCAATAAAGAATTTATTTCCACTGAATTGAGTGGCATGGGCATTATAATAAAAACGAGAAGAAGCAGTAAAACTGAATTGTATAAAAACAGCAATAAGTATAAATTAGTACTTAGGATAAATCCCAACAAATTTTACAAGCCGTATATAAAAACCGAACATATAAGCAATATTATAGAATTTTGTGATATGGTCGAGCGGTTGGATATGCAGATACAGTATTGTTTTAGCGGCTTGACGATAGATGATTTTGAGATCACAAGGGTCGATCTGACGAAGGATATTCACGGTATCCCTGAGGACAAAATCACTCAGTACATACGCATTATGCGTCAGCTTTATTTGACGCTTGGTTTTCATCACAACAAGAAGCTTGAGGAGAATACTGAGGATTTTGATCCTGACAGTTCATTCAATGCTGTCAATGACTCTAAAAAGGTAGAATTTGTTGTATATAACAAGGGTCACGAAGTTCGCAGTAAGAAGAACAGCAGTGATGAACAGAAAGAACATTACAAAGACACGATGCGTGTTGAAGTGAGGTGCAGGAAAAAGTTTGCGGACAAGCTTTCTGAAAAAGTATACACGGCTCAAAAGCTGGTGGAAATTTACCGCAAGAGGATGGAGGTCATAAGAGATGTTTTCGATGACGTTTTTGTGCTTAACAAAGACAGTTGTTTTATATCGCCTTATTGGCAGAAGAAACAGATCAAAAAGTATGTTTCGGGCAAGACAAAGCTTGGCGAAAAGATGAATGATCTTTCAAAGCAGCTTGCGCACGCCTCACGTCCTACTATGGAGAACGTGATCGAGAACAGCGAAAAATGTCAGCGGTCAGTTTCAAAGCTGCTCAGCAAATTTGAGGATATGGGCATTTCATCGGTTACGACAAGCGACAAGGAAACTCCGTTTTTACAGTCGCTGAACACGCTTTTTGGGTTTTCTCCGCCGAGTGAGGAGGAAAAGGCGTTGTATGAATATATACGCAGTAAGTCTAGGGGGAAGGAGGTGTTTTGGTATGGAGGTGATTTGTAGGGATCATAATAACGCCCCTGTACTGAAAAACACAGTACAGGGGCGGTTCTTTTTTCACCTCTTCCTCAAAAACTCAATAACACTAAACTTGTAAATCCTCCACCTGCTGCCGATCTTGAAACCCTCTATCTCCCCTGTTTTAAGATAACGGAGCATAGAGTTTTTGCCTATCTTTAAAAGCTGCTGACATTCTTTAGCGGTAAGGATGTCGGGTATATCGTCAAACATAATTTATCATTCCTTTCAAAAAATATCGGTTTATCTTAATGTTCAGCGGTTTAGTACGGCACTTTTCGGAAACTTGATCTTTACAAATATACATCATCTTTATGAAGTAACGCAAATGCGGAAAGGAGGGCGTTACGATGAACAAAGCTAAAGTTATACTCGTGCTTGTGGGCAGCGTGCTGGCGGAGATAGCGCAGGAGATCATCACCTACATCGCAGAAAAGGACGAGTGAACACCATAGGCAGGCCTCGGGTCTGCCTTTAATTTTTGTATTTTGTAAAGGAGTTTTAAAATGAGCGAACTTACCCATTGCAGCATTTGCGGCTGCGCTTTAGAGGACGAGGCGGAATGCTATGAAGTCGAAAACGAGATACTTTGCCAGGAGTGCTACGATAACGAAACTGTGGTATGCGACCATTGCAGCGAACGCTGTATCGAACGAAATACCGTGAGCGATGAGAATACTATCCTCTGTACAGATTGCTACGATAATCATTACTACCGCTGTTCAAACTGCGAAACTATCGTGCATTCGGACGATACCTACTGGCGCGGCGATAACGCCTATTGCCGTGAATGTTATGACGATTGCTGTGATAACGGTGACTACATCAACGATTATTACTACAAGCCTAAGCCCGTGTTCTACAAACTGCCGAAAGAAAACAACGTGCGTTTTTACGGTGTTGAACTGGAGATAGACGGTGCAGGAAGATATGATGATAATGCGGAAAAGATTTATGATACAGCTAATGTTCAGAATGAAGTACTTTACATAAAGTCTGACGGCTCGCTTGACGAGGGAATGGAACTTGTCAGCCACCCTTGCTCAATAGATTTTCACCGAAAGAAATTTCCGTGGGACGATATCGTGAGAAAAGCTGTTGCCCTTGGCTACCGCTCGCATAATACGTCTACCTGCGGACTTCACGTTCATATAGGCCGAAAACAGCTTGGATATTCCTACGAGGAACAGGAAGAAGTCATAAGCCGAATAATGTTCTTTTTCGAGAGCCATTGGAACGAGCTTTTCAAATTTTCTCGCCGTACTGCATACAGCGTTGACCGCTGGGCGGCAAGACACGGTTACAATGACAAGCCGAAAGAGATACTTGAAAAGGCAAAGAAAAGCACTAAGGGCAGATATGCCTGTGTGAACATAACAAATGCTGATACTGTGGAGATAAGGCTGTTCAGGGGCACGCTGAAATTCAACAGCTTTATGGCTACGCTTGAACTTGTTGACAGCATATGCGAAAATGCAGTTTGCCTTAATGACGATGAACTGAACAAGCAATCCTGGACGGATTTTGTGCTGGGCATAAAGCCTGAATATACAGAGCTTATCAGGTATCTGAAAGAGAAAAGGCTCTATGTTAACGAGCCTGTCAGTGAGGAGGATTAACTATGTGTGCGATATTTGGATTTGTGAATTACAGACGTTCGCTCAGCAGGAGCGAGATGAAAGAACTTATCAACAGATTATCAGTCGAGTCAGAGGTAAGGGGCAAGGACGCAACGGGCATAGCGTATGTGAAACACGGCGAACTTAAAGTTTTCAAGAGAGCAAAGCCTGCTCACAAGGTAAGGCTTTATGTGCCTGAGGACACAGTTATCTTCACAGGTCATACGAGAATGACTACGCAAGGCGACGCTAGGTACATTTACAATAACCACCCGTTCACAGGCAAAACTGCGGACGGGTCTTTTGCTTTATGTCACAACGGTGTGCTTTACAACGACAGCCAGCTTGCAAAGTCTGAACATCTGCCGAAAAGCAAGATAGAAACTGACAGCTACGTTGCCGCACAGCTTATCGAGAAATACGGCAGACTTAATTTCACGACCATAGCGAAGATGTCAGAGGCGGTAGAGGGTTCGTTCGTATTCACGATACTTAGCGACAAGAACAAGCTTTTCATAGCAAAGGGCGACAATCCGCTTTGCCTTATCCATTACAAGCAATTAGGACTGTATGTGTACACGTCTACTGAGGACATTATGAAGAACGTGCTGAAAGGCAGTTTCCTTGAAAAGCTGCCTTTTGAAGTGATAAAGGTCACAGAGGGGGAGATCATAAGCATTGACAAGCGTGGGCGTTTTGAGAAAAGCAGCTTTGTACCGAACGAATTTTGCTATGGCTGGAACTATTATGGATACAGAAAGCCCGCTTACGATGAGGACGAACTTTTCGATATATGCGGTATGTTCGGGGTATCACAGGAGGATCTTATGCTGCTTTACGATATGGGCTACACGGACGAGGAGATAGAGGGTATGCTTTGCGACAGGAGTATGTTGAGGGAGTGTATCGAGGAGGCTAGGGTGCTGGTGGGAGAATATTATTAGGAGGTATTTTATGGCATACACATTCAGCGGAAGCAGATACGTCACAAGCGGCGTGGCAGAAAACTTCCCTATTGAATTGCAAGTGGCGTTATTTTCAGCCATAGAGCAAATGCGTGAAAAGGTCTGCGGACAGCTTGATTATCTGCAAGTTTTCGAGATAGTGACAGGGGTCAAAGGGCAGAAAAAATTCCTGCACATTTATCATATGCAGGAATGCCCCGAGGCTAAGCTTAAATATTTCATACCGACCGACGTGGAGGTAAACGGCAGGGCGTATATGATCGACGATGTGGATCATATTACGCTGCTGTTGGCGGAGGAGTATTGAGTTGAAAAGGAATCACAGCTTTCGAGGGGGCTGTGATTTTTTTGCCCTGAACTCACCTCTCCTGTACCTATTTACCTTATAATCATGCTTCAAAGTGTCGGTCTTGTCTATGTGGCAGACGTACAAATTTACCTTTTCCCCTTTCACCGCCTATTCCCATTAGCCAGATCGTTAACAATATCAGCAATGTTCTCCAGCTGCCTTTTGTTGAGCTTTTTCAGGTCAGAGATAAGCTTACTTAGCTCTTTCGGCTGCTCGGCGTCGGCATCGAAAAACTCCTGCGGCGTAATGCCCAGATACTCGCAGATATAAAAAAAAGAGGTCATAGAGGGCAGGGCTTTTCCTGTTTCGATATTGTTTATATACCCTGCGTTCTGTCCAATAGATAAGCTCATATCCCTTGCGGAAACACCTTTCTGTGTGCGAAGTTTTGAGAGCCTCAAAGCAAAATTATTGTCATACATGAATTTGTTCTCGTACATTATTTGCACCCCCATATATAATATTTTATCCTATATCATTATGCATTATGTCGGAATTTTTCCTATAAAGGGGTTGAAATATGTGAAATAATATGATATAATGATGTAAAGTATTTGAAATAATGCGATATTTGTATAAGAAGCGGATTGTGCCATGTTTTTTGTTAAAATAAAAAAATATCTTACGAAAACGTTATACTAAGCAGCCAGCTTAACAAAAGTGAAAAATAATGTGTTATAATTAACATACAAAAACGTATTATTATGTCAGTTATAGCTGATAATTGACAAATCAATAAGGAAAAGGAGTTTTTGACATGAACGAAAACATCAACAAGAAATTTGACGTAAAAAACTTTGACTATGATAAGTGCTATGAAGAAGTAAAGGAAAATGCTTCAAAAAATATCAATATCATAGTGTGCGGAGCTACCGGCGTTGGCAAAAGCAGCCTTATAAACGACTTCTTCGAGTTTGATAAGGATAGTGCCGCTCCTGTCGGAAGCAGCGGAAAGCCGCAGACAAGGGGTATTCACGAATATCGTTCAAAGAGCATTACCTTGTTCGACACTGAGGGCTACGAGGTAGAAAGCTCGTCTACGCCGGAAAACAGCGCTTTTTACAAAAATATAATAGATCTTATCGACGAACGCAAAAATAATCATCCTGCGGATTTGGGTATGCACATCCACGAGGTTTGGTACTGCATAAATAACCGATTCATGGATCTTGACGAAAGGCTGATAAAAGACATACAGGCGAGAAATATCCCCGTGTGCGTTATTATTACAAAGGTGGATAATCTTGACGAGAACGAAGTCGCTCAGATAAAGGACGCTGTCGGCGAAGCCGGAAAACGCAATAGGATAAACGGCATTGAGGTGTTTACCTATTCTACTAACAGCGATCTTGGCGACGAGTATGTGCAGAAATCTGAGATAAACAGCTGGGCACATCATAATCTTGACGATTACCTCAGAGAAAGCTTTATCCCGTCGCTCAAAAAAGCGCAGGGTCAAATGGCAGAAATGATGATAAAGCACAAGATACCGAAATACGCGGCTTTAGCCGCAGGTATTGTTACGGCTACATCATTTGTACCCGTGCCACTTTCCGATTCGGTACCGCTTATGGGCATACAGGTAAAAATGGCGATGGATATTTTAAGCTGCTACGGAATAGATAATGATATGAAGGGCGCTGTGAAAAATTTAGCCGGAGCGGGCTTCGTTTCTTATATAGGAAAAACGCTGGCTTCTCAGCTGCTTTCGGTGATCCCATTTGTCGGCGGCGCGGCGAAAGCCACGGTAAATGTTTCAGTGGCAACTACTGTTACGGCTACCCTCGGCGTTGCGATAACGAAGATCTGCGAGGAATACACTAAAGCCTGCATAGAGAACGGCGGCTCGAAAGACCTTATGATCACCAAAATTTCCGACTACTTTACTGTTGAAAATCTGAAAAAGGTAATGAAAGAGATCAGCAAGGGCAAGGATCAGAAAATTGTAGAGAGAATAGTAAAAGCTGTAGTTGATATGTTCAAGGATACGAAAAAAGGAGCAAGGAAATAATGGAAGGCGACAAGATAAAAACTAATATACTGATAGCCGGCAAATCGGGCGTTGGCAAAAGCAGTCTGCTGAATTACATATTTGGAGAAGAAGTTTCACCGACGGGTGCAGGAAAACCCGTAACGGCGGAGGGTCTGCACGAATATTCTTTTGAGCTGAAAGATAACGACCGAATATCTTTTTCGATATGCGACAGCTGGGGTCTTGAACCCGACAAGGCGGACGAATGGCACAAGCAGATAATCGACAAAGTAGCGGAGTACGACAAGCACTCTATCAACGAATGGTTCAGCACCATAATCTACTGCCTTAGCGCCGACTCTGACAGAGTGGAAGATTTTGAGATAAGCATAATAAACAACCTTATAGCTGAGAAAAACAACGTAAACGTTGTGATAACTCACTGCAAGTCTGAAAACGACGACAGAGCGGAGCGCATGAAAAGGCGCATAGTTGAAGACGGCGGCGTTTCGGCTGACTCGGTGATATTTGTAAACAACTATGAGAAAAAACTTATTTCTGGCGAGGTAAAAAAGTTTGGACGCGAAGAGGTAGTAAACTGCATTATCCGCAACTTGTGGAACAATTACAAGGTAAAAGTGCCGTATAAAATAAAAGAGCACGCCAACGAAATGTTTCGCAGCGAGCACGATAAGCTTCATGATATGGTGGCAAGTACAAGCTTTGTTCTGCGAAAGCATCATAAGCTCGATAAGTTTGAAGAGGAAATAAACAATGAATTCGGAATGTTTGTTTTTAAGTCTGTAATGAAACTAAATAACGAGTTTAACGATGCGTATAATTATTATCAGCAGCTGTCACAAGAGTATTACGCGATCGTTTTTGGTATGGACGCGTTAAAGCTGCTGAACGACCCAATAATGTTTTTTGACGCAACAAAGGCTTTCAAAGAAGAAGTAAGTCAGCAGGTGGAAAGGATCGCCGAATCAACGGGAAAAATACTGAAATTCATGAACCAGGATGTTACCAAAGAGCTTATGAAAAAGCTTTTTGCAGAGATAAAGATAAACGTAAAGACGGCAAAAGCTATCAAAAACGACCTTCATGAAACGGTGGACAGGTACATTGTAAGAACGAAAGGCGTAGTTTTTGAAGAGATCGAGAAAACTGAGGAAAAGCTGCTTGCTATCGAGATCAAGATATAGGGGGTGCAACCAAATGACCATAAAAAAGCTAACAGCAATAGTCCTCACGGGTGCGCTGTTGCTGCTCACCGCTTGTTCTGACAGCGATTCAGGCAGCGACAAAAAAAGCAAGAAGAAAGACTACTACACCATTGGCGAAACTTGGACGGTTGATGGGCAGTGGTCGCTTACCGTTACAGGCGTCACGGAAACGGCTGAGCGCAATGAGTATGCGGACGAAAATCCTGCGGCGGTCTATATCGTGGACTACGAATATACAAACATCGGTTACGAGGACGAGGACGGCATAGCAAAGGGCATTTTCTTTGACATGGAGGACACCATAATAGACAGCAATGGCGTTATGGGTTACAGTTACCCGGGCGACGTTGCGAGAAACCCAAATGAAGCGCCTATAGGAAGCACCTGCAAGGCTCAGGCTTGCATTGGTGTGGACAATGCGGGTGATTTCAGGATCACTGAGAGCCATTATGATTCAGACGGTGACGAACATTCGGCGACTTTTCTTATCGAAGTCGGCGGAAGTTCGGCAGACGAAAAATCTGACAGCGCCGCTCAGCCGACGGAAACTACCACCACAACGACCGCCGAGGCGACCACGACTAAGCCCGTGACCACGCTTGCGCCGTATGACATTTACGACGACACGGTGTATGCGAACGACCTTATCTACGAAACGGCGGACGATATTTTTGCCGAGCTTGGCGACGATTTCAGCATGGATTTTATATCAGTGGGGCAGGAAAACATCATCGCTGTCGAGAACGACGACGTGTATCCGAACACAAAGATAGGCTTTTACACCACGGACATACAGAACATCGGCACGCTTGATTTCCCGTACGCGATACACGTCACGCCGGGCGGATACATCACCGAGGGCGTGCAGGTTGGAATGACGTACAACGAGCTGAAAGCCATTTGCCCGAGCCTGGAGGGCGCAACGCTTGACGGCGGAACGTTCGGCCCGACGGCGTGGATAAACATAGACGGCAACGCGTGGGGCATAGAGTTCGACGTATCGCAGGCAGACCGCGAGCGGCTAGGCATGACGGTAGGCGTAGCTGTTGATCTTTCGGAGCTTAATCCTAAGAGTACACTAGGGTATTATATTAGTTCGCTGAGCTGATATTTTTGAATTTTGTTATGGCAGCTTTTCGGCTTTTTAAGGAGTCGGAAGGCTGCTTTTTTTTACCTTAAATTTAGTGACTTTACTTCATTTTTTATTACAAAGCAATAAAAAACGCAGCTAAATGATTGACTATTTGTGGGAAATGTGGTATAATGTGATGTGAATATATAACTTCTGATAGTATAATATTATGGGAAGTTCCTTTGTGACAGAGGTGAAATCAACATGACATCTAATTTTAATTTTCTAGGCAGATATTGGAAAGCTCTTGCGAAAATCGGAAAAACTGCTGAGAGTTATCTATATAATGATCCTAATGCTTGTATTTATAAACTCGGAATGTTTGCTGAACGTCTTGTACAGGAGATATTTGCAAATGAAGGGCTTGATGAGCCTGATTATGATAATACCCACGCTAATAGAATAAAAATCCTGAAACGTGAAGGGCTTATAGATCGTGGCGGCAGAATTGATGATATACTTTATTCTCTCAGGATGAAGCGTAATGATGCCGTTCATAAATACGAAGATTCTGTTGATACCGCAAAATCCTTGCTTAGAATGGCATTCAGGCTTGCTGTATGGTTCATGGAGGTCTATGGTGACTACAACTTCCAAGCACCTGATTTTGTTATGCCGGAAAATAAGCCTGTCCCTGATTATGAAAGCATTATAAAGGACTTAGAGGAACAGCTCGCAAACGCTGCTAAAGCTGAACCTGTTATAACAGCTACGGAGGGTTCGTCTGCAAAAGACAGAGCCGACAAATCGGCAGAAGTTACAGAGGCAATGGAGCTTTCCGAAGCCGAAACACGCATTATTATTGACGACCAGCTTAGAAAATATGGTTGGGAAGTTGATACAAACGATCTCCGATATTCCAAAGGAACAAGACCGCAAAAAGGACGTAATATTGCTATTGCTGAATTTCCAACTGATTCTACGGTAACTAGGGGCGGCTATGCAGACTATGCTTTGTTTGTAGGACTTAAACTTGTCGCTATTATTGAAGCAAAGAAAATAAGTGTAGATATCCCATCTGTTATCGATTATCAGTGCAAGGATTACGCCCGTATGATAAAATCTGAGCATGACCAGTATGTTATCAATGATTGGAACGGCTATAAAGTCCCATTCGTTTTTGCTACTAATGGCAGAAAGTATCTCAAACAGATAGAACAGAAATCTGGAATATGGTTTCTTGATCTGCGTGACGGTGCAAATACGCCTAAAGCGCTGCAAGGTTGGTTTAGTCCTGATGGACTTATAGAAATGCTCGATAAAGATATTGCTGCAGCAAATCAGGTACTGCAGAATACCCCGTTTGATCTATTACGTGATCCTGACGGACTGAATCTGCGTGAATACCAGATAAGAGCTATTGAAGCAGCCGAAAACGCTATCGTTGAAGGAAAGAAAACAGCATTGCTTTCCATGGCTACGGGAACCGGAAAAACAAGAACTATTCTCGGAATGATATACCGTTTTATCAAAAGCAATCGTTTTAAGCGTATCCTTTTCCTTGTTGATAGAACAGCACTCGGCGAGCAGGCGGCTGATGTATTTAAAGAAGTCAAGATAGAAGACTTAATGACCCTTGATGAGATATACAACATTAAAGGGCTTGATGAAAAAGAAATAGATAAGGAAACAAAAATACATATAGCTACGGTGCAAAGCCTTGTAAAACGTATAATTTACAGTGACGATGATACAATGCCTTCCGTTTCTGATTATGATCTGATCGTTATTGATGAAGCTCATAGGGGCTATACACTCGACAAAGAACTTAGCGATGATGAAATGCTGTATCGTAATCAGGAAGATTATATCAGCAAATATCGTACTGTTATAGAGTATTTCGATGCTGTCAAGGTCGCTTTGACGGCTACCCCTGCTCTGCATACAACAGAGATATTCGGAAAGCCCGTGTTTACATACTCTTACAGAGAAGCTGTCATTGACGGTTATCTTGTCGATCACGATGCTCCGCACGATATTCACACCAAGCTCCGTGATAACGGCATTGAATACAAAAAGGGCGAAACGCTCGCTATCTACGATCCGAACACGGGCGAAGTTCTCAACAGCGATGAGCTTGAGGATGATATGAAGTTTGAAATAGATAAATTCAATAAGGACGTAATTACTGAAAAGTTCAATTTAGCCGTATTTAATGAAATCGCTATGGACTTCAATCCTGACGGTGAGGGCAAAACGCTTATCTATGCTGTTAATGATGAACATGCTGACCTTATTGTAACGATACTCAAAGATATTTATTCGAAATATGGCATTGATAATGATGTTGTAAAGAAAATCACCGGAAGTATTGAGGGTGGCAACAAAAAGAAGATACTTGAAGCAATACGGCAATTCAAGAACGAAGCCTATCCGAAAATAGCAGTTACTGTTGACTTGCTGACAACAGGTATTGATGTGCCTGAGATCGTTAATCTTGTATTTATGCGCCGTATCAAGTCCCGTATCCTGTTTGAGCAGATGCTCGGCAGAGCTACGAGATTGTGTAGCAAGATAGACAAAGACCACTTTGAGATCTATGATCCCGTAGGTGTCTATGAAACCTTAGAGCCTGTAAGCAATATGAAGCCTGTTACACCAAACCCCCAGACTACCTTTGAGGACTTGCTTAACGGTTTGAGAGTTGTTGAGAAGGACAAACAGGCATATCAGCTTAGTCTGATTATTGCCAAACTGCAAAGGAAAAGCCGAAAGATCAGTGCAAAGGCTCTGGAGCAGTTCATATACCTGACAGGCGGTAAAGACCTTAATGCTTTTTCAAAAGAGCTGAACGATGGCAAAGTTGCCGACTCCACAAAGAGAGTTTTGGAATGCTCGGAGGCATTTGCTGTGCTTGATAAAGACAGAACACATAGAAAGCGTCCCGTTGTAATAGACGATCATGATGATGAGGTCATATCACATGAAAGAGGTTACGGCAAGGCAAGCAAACCCGAAGACTATATTGAAGCATTCAGGAAGTTTGTTGTGGAGAACCTTAGTGAGATAAATGCACTCAAAATCGTATGCACTCGCCCCTCTGAGCTGACAAGGGCTACTCTCAAAGAGCTGAAAATAGAGCTTGACCGTCATGATTTCACGGAAAAGCAGCTCAACACAGCTTGGAATGAAATGACAAACGAAGATATTGTTGCGGATATTATCGCATTTGTTCGGCAGCAGGCTATCGGCTCAGCGCTGATAAGCCATGAAACAAGAGTTAAAAATGCCTTTGCGAAGCTGAGACAGAACCACAAGTTTAACAAGGTTCAGCTTGACTGGCTGAAACGTATAGAAAAGGTCATGCTTGAAGAAGCTGTACTTGATGAGCAGATGTTTGAACAGGGTGCTTTCAAGAATAACGGCGGATTCAAAGGTATTGATCGCCGATTTGAGGGACAGCTCCATGAAGTTATTATGGAACTGAACCAATACTTATATGACGATGGAGGAATTGTAGCTTGAATAATCAGGAAATTGTTGCGAAACTTTGGAATTTGTGCAACGTACTGCGTGATGATGGTATCACCTATCAGCAGTATGTTACGGAGCTTACCTATATACTATTTTTGAAGATGTGTAAGGAAACCGATACCGAAAAGGCTATCCCCGAAGAATATCGCTGGGATAAGCTGCTTTCAAAGCAAGGTATTGAGCTGAAGAAGTTCTACAAAGAGCTTTTGGAACATCTCGGAGAGAACTGTCAAGGTCGTGTGCGTGAGATTTATCAGGGCGCACAGACTAACATTGATGAGCCTAAAAACCTTGAAAAAATCATCACCACTATTGACCAGTTTGACTGGTACAGTGCAAAGGAAGAAGGCTTGGGCAACCTTTATGAAGGACTGTTGGAGAAGAATGCTACCGAAAAGAAGTCGGGAGCAGGACAGTATTTCACACCCCGTGTGCTTATCAATGTAATGACAAGGCTGATCGCTCCGCAAGCCGGTGAACGCTGTAACGATCCTGCCTGCGGTACTTTCGGATTTATGATCGCTGCCGACCACTACGTCAAGGAACATACCGATGATCTGTTTGATCTGTCGGTCGATGAGCAGGAATTCCAACGTACACAGGCATTTACAGGCTGTGAACTTGTTCACGATACCCATAGGCTTGCACTTATGAACGCAATGCTTCATGATATTGGTGGTGCGATCTACTTGGGAGATACTCTCTCAAATTACGGCAAGCAGATGAAAGGCTATGACGTTGTACTGACGAATCCGCCGTTTGGTACGAAAAAAGGCGGTGAACGTGCTACCCGTGATGACCTTACTTTCCCCACAAGCAATAAACAGCTCAACTTCTTACAGCACATTTACAGAAGCCTAAATCAATCAGGTCATGCCCGTGCTGCCGTCGTTCTGCCTGATAACGTGCTTTTTGCAGACGGTGACGGTGAAAAGATACGCCGTGACCTTATGGAGAAATGCAATCTGCACACGATCTTGCGTCTGCCTACTGGCATTTTCTATGCCCAGGGCGTAAAGACCAATGTGCTTTTCTTCACGAGAGGTACTGCCGATAAGGGCAATACTAAAGAAGTATGGATATACGATCTCCGTTCCGAAATGCCGTCCTTCGGCAAGACCAATCCGCTGAAAGAAAGCCACTTCGATGAATTTGTGGAGTGTTATCACGCTGAGGATATTTCCGCAAGACAGGAAACATGGAGCGAGGAAAACCCGAACGGCAGATGGCGCAGATATTCATACGACGATATTTTAGAGCGAGATAAGACAAGCCTTGATATAAGCTGGATTAAGTCTGCGAATACAAGCGATGACTATACGCTGACGGAGCTTCTTGAAACGATAAAAACCAAATCGGAGAATATCGCAAGTGCCGTTGCACAGCTTGAAAGTCTTATCGGCGAGGTAGATGAATAATGGATACAAAAGCATTAAGACAGAAAATCCTTGACCTTGCGATCAGGGGCAAGCTCGTTCCGCAAGATCCGAACGATGAGCCTGCTTCTGTGCTGTTGGAGCGTATCAGAGCCGAAAAACAGCAGATGGTCAAGGATGGCAAGCTGAAAGCTAAGGAAATAAAGAACGATACTGTTATATTCCTCGGTGATGATAATTTGCATTATGAGAAGTTCCCTGACGGCACGGTGAAGTGCATTGAAGATGAGATACCGTTTGAGCTGCCAGAGGGGTGGGAGTGGACGAGGTTAGATATATTAACCACACTTGTTACCGATTATGTTGCTAATGGCAGTTTTGCTACCTTAAAGGCAAACGTTAGAACATACAAAGAAAAGAACTATGCTTTATTTGTACGGACAGTTGATTTTGCAAATAATTTTGAAAAAGACCTTTCTTATATTGATAAGGAAAGCTATGATTTCTTAGATAAGTCCCGATTGTATGGTGGAGAACTGATGTTAAGTAATATCGGTGCTTCCATAGGTAAAGTATTTAAAATTCCTTATTTTGATTTTCCAATGTCTCTCGCTCCAAACTCTATTATACTTAAATTCCATTATAATACTACATCAGATTTTTTTGAATATGTGTTTAGATCATTCGTTGGACAAGATTACTTACAACGGTTGACAGCTGGAACAGCTATGCCTAAATTCAATAAAACAGAATTGAAGCAAATGCTTGTCCCATTGCCGACATTAACGGAGCAAGAAAGAATTATAGCTAAGATTAAAGAGTTACTCTCTATTGTAGATTTCATTGAATCCGACAAAACTGATCTCCAAACCACCATACAGCTCACCAAATCCAAAATCCTTGATCTCGCTATCAGGGGCAAGCTCGTTCCGCAGAATCCCGATGATGAACCTGCAAGCGTACTCCTTGAACGTATCAGAGCAGAGAAAGAAGAACTTATCAAACAGGGTAAAATCAAGCGTGATAAGAAAGAATCTGTTATCTTTAGAGGTGAGGATAACTCTTATTATGAGAAGATCGGCGATACCATCACTTGCATTGACGAGGAATTGCCGTTTGAGCTGCCCGACGGGTGGGCGTGGATACGACTTCAAACGTGCTGTCAAAAGGAAATAAAGCGTGGAAAATCTCCTAAATACGCTGAAAGCAGTGATACACTTGTGTTCGCTCAGAAATGCAATACCAAGTATGATGGTATCAATATGGAGTTAGCCCTGTATCTTGATGAATCAACGCTTGTGAAGTATCCTAATGATGAATATATGCAGGATAAGGATACTGTTATAAACTCAACAGGTACAGGAACACTCGGCAGAGTCGGCATTTATAGGAAAACTGATAATAGGCGTGGTAAGTCTGTCGTGCCTGATTCTCATGTTACTGTTATAAGAGCCAATAATGAGATAAGTGCTGAATATTTATACTTTTTCTTGAAAGCATATCAGCAGGAACTTGAAAAGCTCGGTGAAGGCTCAACCAATCAAAAGGAGCTAAAGCCATTGACATTGAAGAACCTGATAGTGGCTCTACCGCCTTATGCAGAACAGGAACGTATCATTGAGATTATCACAGCAGCAGTTGAAATCATGACCAATATAGAAAAGAGCCTCAGCTGAGGCTCTTTTCTATATCTTCAAGTATTCTGATGTATTTTTGAACGATATCGGCGATCTTTTCTTGCTCTGCAAGCGGCGGAACAGGATATAGCCACTTCTCAATATTATCCTTGCTTATAGACGGAGAGTTATCGCCTTTCATAAACTGATTCAAGCCGTTTACTACATAAGCAGAAATCATTAGTATATAGAGGTATTTCGGTATAAACGTCCCATTTGATGTAGCTATATAGAAACCTGTTGAAACTATACTGTCTGCATTATTACTATCCACCAAAGCTATGTTTTTAAGATATGGTCTTACAAGAGAAAACAGAATACTGCCGTCAAATACAGCTCTGTTTGCTCTGCTGGGAGCTTTTGCTGTTTCTGTTATCTTGGCTTTTTTGATTGCCTGATGCTTATTATCAATGGAATCAATATCAATGTACTTGAAATAAGTACCTGACGGCTTTCGACTCTCCATAGGTAAGAAACAGCTTGAGCCTCTGCACCATATCCACCCGTCGGGCAGCTCAAACGGCAACTCTTCGTCAATACAAGTGACGGTATCACCGATCTTCTCATAATAAGAGACAAAGACACATCTGTTATAATAGTAAGTGCAGGGAATTTCGCACCAAAATTATAACGGAGGTGTCTTTATTGAAGGACAAAAACAAATTTGAAGCATTTCTTAAACGCAGTAATCTTTCAGAAAACACGATCGATGTTTATCTATGGACGGTAAGGTATTTTGAAGAACATTATGACGGTATTACAAAAGAATATCTTCTTGCCTACAAAGGTTATCTTATGGAGAATTTTAAGCCTAAAACAGTCAATCTTCGTATTCAGGCTATGAATAAGTATCTCGTGTATCTTGGCAAAGAATCGCTTCGCATTAAGGCGGTCAAGGTTCAGCAGAAAAACTTTCTTGAAAATGTAATCAGCAATGCGGATTATAAATTTCTGAAAAAGTCACTAAAAAAGGACGGTATCATGGAGTGGTATTTTGTTGTATGGTATCTTTGTGCTACCGGTGCAAGAGTGAGCGAGTTGATTCGTATTAAGATTGAACACGTTGAAACGGGTTACTTTGATCTCTATTCTAAAGGCGGTAAGCTTCGCAGATTGTATATTCCCAAAAAGCTTCGTAATGAAACTCTTGAATGGCTCAAAACTCAGGAGCGTACATCGGGCTACTTGTTTCTGAATCGCTTTGGCGAGCGTATCACTGCAAGAGGTATCTCCCAACAACTCAAAAACTACGCTGAGAAGTATGGGCTTGATAAAAAGGTCGTATATCCGCACTCGTTCCGTCACCGCTACGCAAAGAACTTTTTGGAGAAGTATAATGACATTGCTCTGCTTGCCGATCTTATGGGGCATGAGAGCATTGAGACTACCCGTATCTATCTTCGTAAGACCGCAAGCGAACAACAGGCTATCGTGGATAAGATCATTACATGGTAAAAGAATAGCCGTCCTCGGCTGATATATCAATTCACATTATCCGCTATGGAATCAAGCAGGGAGAATAGCTGGCTAACCTTGTCGGCTATTCTCTTTTGTTCGTTCACAGGTGGAACAATCAGCACCGCTTTCCTTCCGTCAAGTGTACCGAGTCTCGGCATTTTCACCCCATATGAGCAATGATTTGCATATCGCAGAAATGTAGGGGACATTAAGTAGTATTTTGCATATTCAGGTAAAATATATTTGTTGAAGTCAAGTGGCAATATCTCAGATGTACAGTATCCGTCATCATCAACAAGAACAACCTTATTCAGATAAGGACGGAGTTTGCTGTATAATACCTGTCCTTTGTGGAATGAGTGCTTTGTGCTTGCTGAATTTCTTTCTTTTAGTGTTAACTTTTGCGATACTTTCCCCGTATCCTTTTCAATATCTTCTAAGTCCAAAATCCACGCTGTTTTGGGAATATCTTTTGTATCTACATTCGTACAGTTACCATAATCACATACTTCTCCAAGACAGCATATGCCCCAACTATATGGAATATCGTTAATTCTCCAATCGTCAAGTGTTTCAATAAGATTACCCATCCTAAGATAATAAGAGTTATCCTCACCTCTAAAGATAACAGATTCCTTCTTATCACGCTTGATCTTGCCCTGTTTTATAAGCTCCTCTTTCTCGGCTCTGATACGGTCAAGAAGAACGCTTGCAGGCTCATCATCGGGATTTTGCTTAACGAGCTTACCCCTGATGGCGAGATCAAGTATTTTGGATTTGGTGAGCTGTATGGTGGTTTGGAGATCAGTTTTGTCGGATTCGATATTGTCTGCAAAAGAAAGAAGTTGCTCCAATTTAGTTGCTATTCGATACTGCTCGTTAATCGGAGCAACAGGAATCAGGGTTGTACGAATGTGTTCCAAATGAAGATTAGGAACGCCTATTCCTTTAAGAGATGAATTGAAATAGTTTTGTATGGTTGAACTTGCTATTGTTGAAAGCAAATATTCAGGGGATATTATGTATCCTATGATTCTAAGTAAAGCCAAGCTAACATAGATGTCGAATATGCAATCTCTATCAACTATTGCAGCCACACCTGTTGTTCCATTTTTAGCAAGAAGAATGTCATTCTTTTGTGGTGCTAATCTTGCGTATAGTTCATTATGGAGAGATTCAGGAATATACATTATATTATCCCAATCAATATGTCCAGAGGTGACATTTTTTGAAGATAGGAATATGAAACCTTCATCGCTGTATGTCGGAGTTTTATGAGTACCGTCGGTAATTGGTTCGCATATAGCCTGTAATCTCGTCCATTCCCACCCCTCCGGCAGCTCAAACGGTATCTCATCTTCAATGCATTTCACAGTGCCGTCAGGGAACTTCTCATAATGCAAATTATCATCACCGAGGAATATAACAGTATCGTTCTTTATTTCCTTAGCTTTCAGCTTGCCATCCTTGACCATCTGCTGTTTTTCGGCTCTGATACGCTCCAACAGCACAGAAGCAGGCTCATCGTTCGGATCTTGCGGAACGAGCTTGCCCCTGATCGCAAGGTCAAGGATTTTCTGTCTTAATGCTTTTGTATCCATTATTCATCTACCTCGCCGATAAGACTTTCAAGCTGTGCAACGGCACTTGCGATATTCTCCGATTTGGTTTTTATCGTTTCAAGAAGCTCCGTCAGCGTATAGTCATCGCTTGTATTCGCAGACTTAATCCAGCTTATATCAAGGCTTGTCTTATCTCGCTCTAAAATATCGTCGTATGAATATCTGCGCCATCTGCCGTTCGGGTTTTCCTCGCTCCATGTTTCCTGTCTTGCGGAAATATCCTCAGCGTGATAACACTCCACAAATTCATCGAAGTGGCTTTCTTTCAGCGGATTGGTCTTGCCGAAGGACGGCATTTCGGAACGGAGATCGTATATCCATACTTCTTTAGTATTGCCCTTATCGGCAGTACCTCTCGTGAAGAAAAGCACATTGGTCTTTACGCCCTGGGCATAGAAAATGCCAGTAGGCAGACGCAAGATCGTGTGCAGATTGCATTTCTCCATAAGGTCACGGCGTATCTTTTCACCGTCACCGTCTGCAAAAAGCACGTTATCAGGCAGAACGACGGCAGCACGGGCATGACCTGATTGATTTAGGCTTCTGTAAATGTGCTGTAAGAAGTTGAGCTGTTTATTGCTTGTGGGGAAAGTAAGGTCATCACGGGTAGCACGTTCACCGCCTTTTTTCGTACCAAACGGCGGATTCGTCAGTACAACGTCATAGCCTTTCATCTGCTTGCCGTAATTTGAGAGAGTATCTCCCAAGTAGATCGCACCACCAATATCATGAAGCATTGCGTTCATAAGTGCAAGCCTATGGGTATCGTGAACAAGTTCACAGCCTGTAAATGCCTGTGTACGTTGGAATTCCTGCTCATCGACCGACAGATCAAACAGATCATCGGTATGTTCCTTGACGTAGTGGTCGGCAGCGATCATAAATCCGAAAGTACCGCAGGCAGGATCGTTACAGCGTTCACCGGCTTGCGGAGCGATCAGCCTTGTCATTACATTGATAAGCACACGGGGTGTGAAATACTGTCCTGCTCCCGACTTCTTTTCGGTAGCATTCTTCTCCAACAGTCCTTCATAAAGGTTGCCCAAGCCTTCTTCCTTTGCACTGTACCAGTCAAACTGGTCAATAGTGGTGATGATTTTTTCAAGGTTTTTAGGCTCATCAATGTTAGTCTGTGCGCCCTGATAAATCTCACGCACACGACCTTGACAGTTCTCTCCGAGATGTTCCAAAAGCTCTTTGTAGAACTTCTTCAGCTCAATACCTTGCTTTGAAAGCAGCTTATCCCAGCGATATTCTTCGGGGATAGCCTTTTCGGTATCGGTTTCCTTACACATCTTCAAAAATAGTATATAGGTAAGCTCCGTAACATACTGCTGATAGGTGATACCATCATCACGCAGTACGTTGCACAAATTCCAAAGTTTCGCAACAATTTCCTGATTATTCAAGCTACAATTCCTCCATCGTCATATAAGTATTGGTTCAGTTCCATAATAACTTCATGGAGCTGTCCCTCAAATCGGCGATCAATACCTTTGAATCCGCCGTTATTCTTGAAAGCACCCTGTTCAAACATCTGCTCATCAAGTACAGCTTCTTCAAGCATGACCTTTTCTATACGTTTCAGCCAGTCAAGCTGAACCTTGTTAAACTTGTGGTTCTGTCTCAGCTTCGCAAAGGCATTTTTAACTCTTGTTTCATGGCTTATCAGCGCTGAGCCGATAGCCTGCTGCCGAACAAATGCGATAATATCCGCAACAATATCTTCGTTTGTCATTTCATTCCAAGCTGTGTTGAGCTGCTTTTCCGTGAAATCATGACGGTCAAGCTCTATTTTCAGCTCTTTGAGAGTAGCCCTTGTCAGCTCAGAGGGGCGAGTGCATACGATTTTGAGTGCATTTATCTCACTAAGGTTCTCCACAACAAACTTCCTGAATGCTTCAATATAGTCTTCGGGTTTGCTTGCCTTGCCGTAACCTCTTTCATGTGATATGACCTCATCATCATGATCGTCTATTACAACGGGACGCTTTCTATGTGTTCTGTCTTTATCAAGCACAGCAAATGCCTCCGAGCATTCCAAAACTCTCTTTGTGGAGTCGGCAACTTTGCCATCGTTCAGCTCTTTTGAAAAAGCATTAAGGTCTTTACCGCCTGTCAGGTATATGAACTGCTCCAGAGCCTTTGCACTGATCTTTCGGCTTTTCCTTTGCAGTTTGGCAATAATCAGACTAAGCTGATATGCCTGTTTGTCCTTCTCAACAACTCTCAAACCGTTAAGCAAGTCCTCAAAGGTAGTCTGGGGGTTTGGTGTAACAGGCTTCATATTGCTTACAGGCTCTAAGGTTTCATAGACACCTACGGGATCATAGATCTCAAAGTGGTCTTTGTCTATCTTGCTACACAATCTCGTAGCTCTGCCGAGCATCTGCTCAAACAGGATACGGGACTTGATACGGCGCATAAATACAAGATTAACGATCTCAGGCACATCAATACCTGTTGTCAGCAAGTCAACAGTAACTGCTATTTTCGGATAGGCTTCGTTCTTGAATTGCCGTATTGCTTCAAGTATCTTCTTTTTGTTGCCACCCTCAATACTTCCGGTGATTTTCTTTACAACATCATTATCAATGCCATATTTCGAATAAATATCTTTGAGTATCGTTACAATAAGGTCAGCATGTTCATCATTAACAGCATAGATAAGCGTTTTGCCCTCACCGTCAGGATTGAAGTCCATAGCGATTTCATTAAATACGGCTAAATTGAACTTTTCAGTAATTACGTCCTTATTGAATTTATCTATTTCAAACTTCATATCATCCTCAAGCTCATCGCTGTTGAGAACTTCGCCCGTGTTCGGATCGTAGATAGCGAGCGTTTCGCCCTTTTTGTATTCAATGCCGTTATCACGGAGCTTGGTGTGAATATCGTGCGGAGCATCGTGATCGACAAGATAACCGTCAATGACAGCTTCTCTGTAAGAGTATGTAAACACGGGCTTTCCGAATATCTCTGTTGTATGCAGAGCAGGGGTAGCCGTCAAAGCGACCTTGACAGCATCGAAATACTCTATAACAGTACGATATTTGCTGATATAATCTTCCTGATTACGATACAGCATTTCATCATCGCTAAGTTCTTTGTCGAGTGTATAGCCCCTATGAGCTTCATCAATAACGATCAGATCATAATCAGAAACGGAAGGCATTGTATCATCGTCACTGTAAATTATACGTTTTACAAGGCTTTGCACCGTAGCTATATGTATTTTTGTTTCCTTATCTATTTCTTTTTCATCAAGCCCTTTAATGTTGTATATCTCATCAAGGGTCATTAAGTCTTCTATCTTGACTTCTTTAAATACATCAGCCGCCTGCTCGCCGAGTGCTGTTCTATCAACAAGGAAAAGGATACGCTTAAAACGATTGCTTTTGATAAAACGGTATATCATTCCGAGAATAGTTCTTGTTTTTCCGGTTCCCGTAGCCATGGAAAGCAATGCTGTTTTCTTTCCTTCAACGATAGCGTTTTCGGCTGCTTCAATAGCTCTTATCTGGTATTCACGCAGATTCAGTCCGTCAGGATCACGTAATAGATCAAACGGGGTATTCTGCAGTACCTGATTTGCTGCAGCAATATCTTTATCGAGCATTTCTATAAGTCCATCAGGACTAAACCAACCTTGCAGCGCTTTAGGCGTATTTGCACCGTCACGCAGATCAAGAAACCATATTCCAGATTTCTGTTCTATCTGTTTGAGATACTTTCTGCCATTAGTAGCAAAAACGAATGGGACTTTATAGCCGTTCCAATCATTGATAACATACTGGTCATGCTCAGATTTTATCATACGGGCGTAATCCTTGCACTGATAATCGATAACAGATGGGATATCTACACTTATTTTCTTTGCTTCAATAATAGCGACAAGTTTAAGTCCTACAAACAAAGCATAGTCTGCATAGCCGCCCCTAGTTACCGTAGAATCAGTTGGAAATTCAGCAATAGCAATATTACGTCCTTTTTGCGGTCTTGTTCCTTTGGAATATCGGAGATCGTTTGTATCAACTTCCCAACCATATTTTCTAAGCTGGTCGTCAATAATAATGCGTGTTTCGGCTTCGGAAAGCTCCATTGCCTCTGTAACTTCTGCCGATTTGTCGGCTCTGTCTTTTGCAGACGAACCCTCCGTAGCTGTTATAACAGGTTCAGCTTTAGCAGCGTTTGCGAGCTGTTCCTCTAAGTCCTTTATAATGCTTTCATAATCAGGGACAGGCTTATTTTCCGGCATAACAAAATCAGGTGCTTGGAAGTTGTAGTCACCATAGACCTCCATGAACCATACAGCAAGCCTGAATGCCATTCTAAGCAAGGATTTTGCGGTATCAACAGAATCTTCGTATTTATGAACGGCATCATTACGCTTCATCCTGAGAGAATAAAGTATATCATCAATTCTGCCGCCACGATCTATAAGCCCTTCACGTTTCAGGATTTTTATTCTATTAGCGTGGGTATTATCATAATCAGGCTCATCAAGCCCTTCATTTGCAAATATCTCCTGTACAAGACGTTCAGCAAACATTCCGAGTTTATAAATACAAGCATTAGGATCATTATATAGATAACTCTCAGCAGTTTTTCCGATTTTCGCAAGAGCTTTCCAATATCTGCCTAGAAAATTAAAATTAGATGTCATGTTGATTTCACCTCTGTCACAAAGGAACTTCCCATAATATTATACTATCAGAAGTTATATATTCACATCACATTATACCACATTTCCCACAAATAGTCAATCATTTAGCTGCGTTTTTTATTGCTTTGTAATAAAAAATGAAGTAAAGTCACTAAATTTAAGGTAAAAAAAAGCAGCCTTCCGACTCCTTAAAAAGCCGAAAAGCTGCCATAACAAAATTCAAAAATATCAGCTCAGCGAACTAATATAATACCCTAGTGTACTCTTAGGATTAAGCTCCGAAAGATCAACAGCTACGCCTACCGTCATGCCTAGCCGCTCGCGGTCTGCCTGCGATACGTCGAACTCTATGCCCCACGCGTTGCCGTCTATGTTTATCCACGCCGTCGGGCCGAACGTTCCGCCGTCAAGCGTTGCGCCCTCCAGGCTCGGGCAAATGGCTTTCAGCTCGTTGTACGTCATTCCAACCTGCACGCCCTCGGTGATGTATCCGCCCGGCGTGACGTGTATCGCGTACGGGAAATCAAGCGTGCCGATGTTCTGTATGTCCGTGGTGTAAAAGCCTATCTTTGTGTTCGGATACACGTCGTCGTTCTCGACAGCGATGATGTTTTCCTGCCCCACTGATATAAAATCCATGCTGAAATCGTCGCCAAGCTCGGCAAAAATATCGTCCGCCGTTTCGTAGATAAGGTCGTTCGCATACACCGTGTCGTCGTAAATGTCATACGGCGCAAGCGTGGTCACGGGCTTAGTCGTGGTCGCCTCGGCGGTCGTTGTGGTGGTAGTTTCCGTCGGCTGAGCGGCGCTGTCAGATTTTTCGTCTGCCGAACTTCCGCCGACTTCGATAAGAAAAGTCGCCGAATGTTCGTCACCGTCTGAATCATAATGGCTCTCAGTGATCCTGAAATCACCCGCATTGTCCACACCAATGCAAGCCTGAGCCTTGCAGGTGCTTCCTATAGGCGCTTCATTTGGGTTTCTCGCAACGTCGCCCGGGTAACTGTAACCCATAACGCCATTGCTGTCTATTATGGTGTCCTCCATGTCAAAGAAAATGCCCTTTGCTATGCCGTCCTCGTCCTCGTAACCGATGTTTGTATATTCGTAGTCCACGATATAGACCGCCGCAGGATTTTCGTCCGCATACTCATTGCGCTCAGCCGTTTCCGTGACGCCTGTAACGGTAAGCGACCACTGCCCATCAACCGTCCAAGTTTCGCCAATGGTGTAGTAGTCTTTCTTCTTGCTTTTTTTGTCGCTGCCTGAATCGCTGTCAGAACAAGCGGTGAGCAGCAACAGCGCACCCGTGAGGACTATTGCTGTTAGCTTTTTTATGGTCATTTGGTTGCACCCCCTATATCTTGATCTCGATAGCAAGCAGCTTTTCCTCAGTTTTCTCGATCTCTTCAAAAACTACGCCTTTCGTTCTTACAATGTACCTGTCCACCGTTTCATGAAGGTCGTTTTTGATAGCTTTTGCCGTCTTTACGTTTATCTTTATCTCTGCAAAAAGCTTTTTCATAAGCTCTTTGGTAACATCCTGGTTCATGAATTTCAGTATTTTTCCCGTTGATTCGGCGATCCTTTCCACCTGCTGACTTACTTCTTCTTTGAAAGCCTTTGTTGCGTCAAAAAACATTATTGGGTCGTTCAGCAGCTTTAACGCGTCCATACCAAAAACGATCGCGTAATACTCTTGTGACAGCTGCTGATAATAATTATACGCATCGTTAAACTCGTTATTTAGTTTCATTACAGACTTAAAAACAAACATTCCGAATTCATTGTTTATTTCCTCTTCAAACTTATCGAGCTTATGATGCTTTCGCAGAACAAAGCTTGTACTTGCCACCATATCATGAAGCTTATCGTGCTCGCTGCGAAACATTTCGTTGGCGTGCTCTTTTATTTTATACGGCACTTTTACCTTGTAATTGTTCCACAAGTTGCGGATAATGCAGTTTACTACCTCTTCGCGTCCAAACTTTTTTACCTCGCCAGAAATAAGTTTTTTCTCATAGTTGTTTACAAATATCACCGAGTCAGCCGAAACGCCGCCGTCTTCAACTATGCGCCTTTTCATGCGCTCCGCTCTGTCGTCGTTTTCAGACTTGCAGTGAGTTATCACAACGTTTACGTTGTTTTTCTCAGCTATAAGGTTGTTTATTATGCTTATCTCAAAATCTTCCACTCTGTCAGAGTCGGCGCTAAGGCAGTAGATTATGGTGCTGAACCATTCGTTGATAGAGTGCTTGTCGTACTCCGCTACTTTGTCGATTATCTGCTTGTGCCATTCGTCCGCCTTGTCGGGTTCAAGACCCCAGCTGTCGCATATCGAAAAAGATATTCGGTCGTTATCTTTCAGCTCAAAAGAATATTCGTGCAGACCCTCCGCCGTTACGGGTTTTCCTGCACCCGTCGGTGAAACTTCTTCTCCAAATATGTAATTCAGCAGACTGCTTTTGCCAACGCCCGATTTGCCGGCTATCAGTATATTAGTTTTTATCTTGTCGCCTTCCATTATTTCCTTGCTCCTTTTTTCGTATCCTTGAACATATCAACTACAGCTTTTACTATTCTCTCTACAATTTTCTGATCCTTGCCCTTGCTGATCTCTTTCATTACCTTTTTCAGATTTTCAACAGTAAAGTAGTCGGAAATTTTGGTGATCATAAGGTCTTTCGAGCCGCCGTTCTCTATGCAGGCTTTAGTGTATTCCTCGCAGATCTTCGTTATCGCAACGCCGAGGGTAGCCGTAACAGTAGTTGCCACTGAAACATTTACCGTGGCTTTCGCCGCGCCGCCGACAAATGGGATCACCGAAAGCAGCTGAGAAGCCAGCGTTTTTCCTATATAAGAAACGAAGCCCGCTCCGGCTAAATTTTTCACAGCGCCCTTCATATCATTATCTATTCCGTAGCAGCTTAAAATATCCATCGCCATTTTTACCTGTATGCCCATAAGCGGTACCGAATCGGAAAGTGGCACGGGTACAAATGATGTAGCCGTAACAATACCTGCGGCTAAAGCCGCGTATTTCGGTATCTTGTGCTTTATCATCATTTCTGCCATTTGACCCTGCGCTTTTTTGAGCGACGGGATAAAGCTTTCTCTGAGGTAATCGTCAAGATTATGATGTGCCCAGCTGTTTATCTCAGATTTCTGCACATACTCGTCGCCAAGATCGCTGTTAGTAGAATAGGTAAACACCTCAATGCCGTTTATCCTATTGCGTTTTCCGGCTTCGCCGACAGCGTCCTTTATCTGAGCGACTTCGTTCTCGTCAAGATTATCCACCTTTGTAATAATAACGCACACGGGGATATTTCTCGCCTGTATGTCTTTTATCAGCCTTTCGTCAAGATCCATGAATCGGTTATTTATGCAGTACCAAACCTCGTGGATGTGCATACCCAAATCCGCAGGATGATTATTTTTGCGTTCGTCGATAAGATCTATTATATTTTTGTAAAAAGCGCTGTTTTCCGGCGTAGACGAGCTTTCTACCTCGTAGCCCTCAGTGTCGAACAAGGTAATGCTCTTTGAACGATATTCGTGAATACCCCTTGTCTGCGGCTTTCCGCTGCTTCCGACAGGAGCGGCACTATCCTTATCAAACTCGAAGAAGTCGTTTATAAGGCTGCTTTTGCCAACGCCGGTAGCTCCGCACACTATGATATTGATATTTTTTGAAGCATTTTCCTTTACTTCTTCATAGCACTTATCATAGTCAAAGTTTTTTACGTCAAATTTCTTGTTGATGTTTTCGTTCATGTCAAAAACTCCTTTTCCTTATTGATTTGTCAATTATCAGCTATAACTGACATAATAATACGTTTTTGTATGTTAATTATAACACATTATTTTTCACTTTTGTTAAGCTGGCTGCTTAGTATAACGTTTTCGTAAGATATTTTTTTATTTTAACAAAAAACATGGCACAATCCGCTTCTTATACAAATATCGCATTATTTCAAATACTTTACATCATTATATCATATTATTTCACATATTTCAACCCCTTTATAGGAAAAATTCCGACATAATGCATAATGATATAGGATAAAATATTATATATGGGGGTGCAAATAATGTACGAGAACAAATTCATGTATGACAATAATTTTGCTTTGAGGCTCTCAAAACTTCGCACACAGAAAGGTGTTTCCGCAAGGGATATGAGCTTATCTATTGGACAGAACGCAGGGTATATAAACAATATCGAAACAGGAAAAGCCCTGCCCTCTATGACCTCTTTTTTTTATATCTGCGAGTATCTGGGCATTACGCCGCAGGAGTTTTTCGATGCCGACGCCGAGCAGCCGAAAGAGCTAAGTAAGCTTATCTCTGACCTGAAAAAGCTCAACAAAAGGCAGCTGGAGAACATTGCTGATATTGTTAACGATCTGGCTAATGGGAATAGGCGGTGAAAGGGGAAAAGGTAAATTTGTACGTCTGCCACATAGACAAGACCGACACTTTGAAGCATGATTATAAGGTAAATAGGTACAGGAGAGGTGAGTTCAGGGCAAAAAAATCACAGCCCCCTCGAAAGCTGTGATTCCTTTTCAACTCAATACTCCTCCGCCAACAGCAGCGTAATATGATCCACATCGTCGATCATATACGCCCTGCCGTTTACCTCCACGTCGGTCGGTATGAAATATTTAAGCTTAGCCTCGGGGCATTCCTGCATATGATAAATGTGCAGGAATTTTTTCTGCCCTTTGACCCCTGTCACTATCTCGAAAACTTGCAGATAATCAAGCTGTCCGCAGACCTTTTCACGCATTTGCTCTATGGCTGAAAATAACGCCACTTGCAATTCAATAGGGAAGTTTTCTGCCACGCCGCTTGTGACGTATCTGCTTCCGCTGAATGTGTATGCCATAAAATACCTCCTAATAATATTCTCCCACCAGCACCCTAGCCTCCTCGATACACTCCCTCAACATACTCCTGTCGCAAAGCATACCCTCTATCTCCTCGTCCGTGTAGCCCATATCGTAAAGCAGCATAAGATCCTCCTGTGATACCCCGAACATACCGCATATATCGAAAAGTTCGTCCTCATCGTAAGCGGGCTTTCTGTATCCATAATAGTTCCAGCCATAGCAAAATTCGTTCGGTACAAAGCTGCTTTTCTCAAAACGCCCACGCTTGTCAATGCTTATGATCTCCCCCTCTGTGACCTTTATCACTTCAAAAGGCAGCTTTTCAAGGAAACTGCCTTTCAGCACGTTCTTCATAATGTCCTCAGTAGACGTGTACACATACAGTCCTAATTGCTTGTAATGGATAAGGCAAAGCGGATTGTCGCCCTTTGCTATGAAAAGCTTGTTCTTGTCGCTAAGTATCGTGAATACGAACGAACCCTCTACCGCCTCTGACATCTTCGCTATGGTCGTGAAATTAAGTCTGCCGTATTTCTCGATAAGCTGTGCGGCAACGTAGCTGTCAGTTTCTATCTTGCTTTTCGGCAGATGTTCAGACTTTGCAAGCTGGCTGTCGTTGTAAAGCACACCGTTGTGACATAAAGCAAAAGACCCGTCCGCAGTTTTGCCTGTGAACGGGTGGTTATTGTAAATGTACCTAGCGTCGCCTTGCGTAGTCATTCTCGTATGACCTGTGAAGATAACTGTGTCCTCAGGCACATAAAGCCTTACCTTGTGAGCAGGCTTTGCTCTCTTGAAAACTTTAAGTTCGCCGTGTTTCACATACGCTATGCCCGTTGCGTCCTTGCCCCTTACCTCTGACTCGACTGATAATCTGTTGATAAGTTCTTTCATCTCGCTCCTGCTGAGCGAACGTCTGTAATTCACAAATCCAAATATCGCACACATAGTTAATCCTCCTCACTGACAGGCTCGTTAACATAGAGCCTTTTCTCTTTCAGATACCTGATAAGCTCTGTATATTCAGGCTTTATGCCCAGCACAAAATCCGTCCAGGATTGCTTGTTCAGTTCATCGTCATTAAGGCAAACTGCATTTTCGCATATGCTGTCAACAAGTTCAAGCGTAGCCATAAAGCTGTTGAATTTCAGCGTGCCCCTGAACAGCCTTATCTCCACAGTATCAGCATTTGTTATGTTCACACAGGCATATCTGCCCTTAGTGCTTTTCTTTGCCTTTTCAAGTATCTCTTTCGGCTTGTCATTGTAACCGTGTCTTGCCGCCCAGCGGTCAACGCTGTATGCAGTACGGCGAGAAAATTTGAAAAGCTCGTTCCAATGGCTCTCGAAAAAGAACATTATTCGGCTTATGACTTCTTCCTGTTCCTCGTAGGAATATCCAAGCTGTTTTCGGCCTATATGAACGTGAAGTCCGCAGGTAGACGTATTATGCGAGCGGTAGCCAAGGGCAACAGCTTTTCTCACGATATCGTCCCACGGAAATTTCTTTCGGTGAAAATCTATTGAGCAAGGGTGGCTGACAAGTTCCATTCCCTCGTCAAGCGAGCCGTCAGACTTTATGTAAAGTACTTCATTCTGAACATTAGCTGTATCATAAATCTTTTCCGCATTATCATCATATCTTCCTGCACCGTCTATCTCCAGTTCAACACCGTAAAAACGCACGTTGTTTTCTTTCGGCAGTTTGTAGAACACGGGCTTAGGCTTGTAGTAATAATCGTTGATGTAGTCACCGTTATCACAGCAATCGTCATAACATTCACGGCAATAGGCGTTATCGCCGCGCCAGTAGGTATCGTCCGAATGCACGATAGTTTCGCAGTTTGAACAGCGGTAGTAATGATTATCGTAGCAATCTGTACAGAGGATAGTATTCTCATCGCTCACGGTATTTCGTTCGATACAGCGTTCGCTGCAATGGTCGCATACCACAGTTTCGTTATCGTAGCACTCCTGGCAAAGTATCTCGTTTTCGACTTCATAGCATTCCGCCTCGTCCTCTAAAGCGCAGCCGCAAATGCTGCAATGGGTAAGTTCGCTCATTTTAAAACTCCTTTACAAAATACAAAAATTAAAGGCAGACCCGAGGCCTGCCTATGGTGTTCACTCGTCCTTTTCTGCGATGTAGGTGATGATCTCCTGCGCTATCTCCGCCAGCACGCTGCCCACAAGCACGAGTATAACTTTAGCTTTGTTCATCGTAACGCCCTCCTTTCCGCATTTGCGTTACTTCATAAAGATGATGTATATTTGTAAAGATCAAGTTTCCGAAAAGTGCCGTACTAAACCGCTGAACATTAAGATAAACCGATATTTTTTGAAAGGAATGATAAATTATGTTTGACGATATACCCGACATCCTTACCGCTAAAGAATGTCAGCAGCTTTTAAAGATAGGCAAAAACTCTATGCTCCGTTATCTTAAAACAGGGGAGATAGAGGGTTTCAAGATCGGCAGCAGGTGGAGGATTTACAAGTTTAGTGTTATTGAGTTTTTGAGGAAGAGGTGAAAAAAGAACCGCCCCTGTACTGTGTTTTTCAGTACAGGGGCGTTATTATGATCCCTACAAATCACCTCCATACCAAAACACCTCCTTCCCCCTAGACTTACTGCGTATATATTCATACAACGCCTTTTCCTCCTCACTCGGCGGAGAAAACCCAAAAAGCGTGTTCAGCGACTGTAAAAACGGAGTTTCCTTGTCGCTTGTCGTAACCGATGAAATGCCCATATCCTCAAATTTGCTGAGCAGCTTTGAAACTGACCGCTGACATTTTTCGCTGTTCTCGATCACGTTCTCCATAGTAGGACGTGAGGCGTGCGCAAGCTGCTTTGAAAGATCATTCATCTTTTCGCCAAGCTTTGTCTTGCCCGAAACATACTTTTTGATCTGTTTCTTCTGCCAATAAGGCGATATAAAACAACTGTCTTTGTTAAGCACAAAAACGTCATCGAAAACATCTCTTATGACCTCCATCCTCTTGCGGTAAATTTCCACCAGCTTTTGAGCCGTGTATACTTTTTCAGAAAGCTTGTCCGCAAACTTTTTCCTGCACCTCACTTCAACACGCATCGTGTCTTTGTAATGTTCTTTCTGTTCATCACTGCTGTTCTTCTTACTGCGAACTTCGTGACCCTTGTTATATACAACAAATTCTACCTTTTTAGAGTCATTGACAGCATTGAATGAACTGTCAGGATCAAAATCCTCAGTATTCTCCTCAAGCTTCTTGTTGTGATGAAAACCAAGCGTCAAATAAAGCTGACGCATAATGCGTATGTACTGAGTGATTTTGTCCTCAGGGATACCGTGAATATCCTTCGTCAGATCGACCCTTGTGATCTCAAAATCATCTATCGTCAAGCCGCTAAAACAATACTGTATCTGCATATCCAACCGCTCGACCATATCACAAAATTCTATAATATTGCTTATATGTTCGGTTTTTATATACGGCTTGTAAAATTTGTTGGGATTTATCCTAAGTACTAATTTATACTTATTGCTGTTTTTATACAATTCAGTTTTACTGCTTCTTCTCGTTTTTATTATAATGCCCATGCCACTCAATTCAGTGGAAATAAATTCTTTATTGCCTGCCCCCTTTTTAGGGTCTACCATTTTGAAATTTTTAGTTAATTTGATTATGTCATTGAAGTCGGAACTGTAAGTGAGCTCCAGTGTGTCTATAAAATAAATATTCAAAATTATTC
>CEAG01051748.1_pt1 | contig 30871 bp, 19 predicted proteins | sample 554891 | NCBI WGS metagenome assembly CEAG01 (sample SAMEA3182116, study PRJEB8094) | gut metagenome | biome: human; feature: gut; material: Stool; isolation source: human stools | place: Canada | collected 2014-02-25
GCAAAGTTACTACAAAAAAGTGAAATGCGGAAAGATATAGTGATAGAATTGAGTTACAAGGGTTTTGGTTGAAGTGGCGATAATCCGTGAAGCCATTACAATCCCTGCCGAAGCCAAATCCTGACGCCGCTACGTTACTTGTTCGTAACCATGCCCGAAAATGCGACAAACGGGTACGAATAGCGAAACAAGGCTCTAAGGAATAGTGAGTTATCCATAACTCATGCGAAAAATCAGGTTACGGAAAAAGATTGCGCCGTTCCTCCCCGTTTTGCGTACCAACACCGGACTCTTCACCAACTAATTTTGAAACCCAAAAATTAAGGACAATGAAGAGTACATTTTCAGTAATCTACTACCTCAAGCGTCAGGTAGTGAAAAAGGACGGGACAGTTCCCGTCATGGGACGCATCACGGTGGACGGCAGCCAGACACAGTTCAGCTGCAAACTGACTGTCGATCCGAAACTGTGGGACACCAAAGGTGGACGTGTCACGGGCAGAAGCACGGCGGCACTCGAAACGAACCGTATGCTTGACAAGATGCGGGTACGCATCAACAGGCATTATCAGGAAATCATGGAGCGTGACAACTTCGTCACGGCGGAGAAGGTGAAGAACGCCTTTCTCGGACTGGAACACCGCTACCACACGCTGATGCAGGTGTTCCGCCAGCACAACGAGGACTACGAGAAGCAGGTGGAGGCAGGCATGAAAGCCAAAGGCACGCTGCTGAAGTACCGCACCGTTTACAAGCACATGCAAGAGTTCCTCGACATCCGCTACCATGTGAAGGACATCGCCCTAAAAGAGCTTACCCCGGCTTTCATCTCCGACTTCGAGATGTTCCTGCGCACGGACAAGCACTGCTGCACCAATACCGTGTGGCTGTACGTCTGCCCGTTACGGACGATGGTATTCATCGCCATCAACAACGAGTGGCTGACGCGCGACCCGTTCCGCGAGTATGAAATCAAGAAGGAGGAAACAACACGCAGTTTCCTGACCAAAGATGAGATCCGCCTGCTGATGGAGGGGAAACTGAAAAACGCCAAACAGGAATTGTACCGCGACCTCTACCTGTTCTGCGCCTTCACGGGGCTGTCGTTCGCGGATATGCGCAACCTTACGGAAGAGAATATCCGCACCTACTTCGACGAACACGAGTGGATAAACATCAACCGCCAGAAAACGGGCGTGGTGTCCAACATCCGCCTGCTCGACATCGCCAACCGCATAATCGGCAAATACCGGGGACTGTGCGGGGACGGCAGGATATTTCCCGTTCCGCATTATAACACGTGCCTTGCCGGTATCCGTGCCGTCGCCAAGCGTTGCGGCATCACCAAGCATATCACGTGGCATCAGAGCCGCCACACGGCAGCCACGACGATATTCCTCTCCAACGGTGTTCCCATCGAAACGGTCAGCTCCATGCTCGGACACAAGAGCATAAAGACGACGCAGATTTACGCAAAGATAACCAAAGAGAAGCTCAATCAGGACATGGAGAACCTTGCCGCAAGATTGAACGGCGTCGAGGAATTTGCAGGTTGCACCATCTAAAAAGAAAAGCCATGAAACGTGACACAATCATCATCGAGGACAAGGCAGTCAGCGTAACCGGTAACGACGTGTGGATGACCGCCACCGAAATAGCCGGATTGTTCCATACGACCGTCCCGGCAGTGAACGCCGCCATCAGAGCCGTCCGCAAGTCGGACGTGCTGAACGACTACGAGGTGTGCCGCTACATGCAGCTTGAAAACGGGCTGCACGCGGACGTGTACGCCCTTGAAATCATCATCCCGGTCGCTTTCAGGGTGAATACCTACAACACCCACCTGTTCCGCACATGGCTGGTGGGAAAGGCACTCTCACAAGAGAAACGGCAGACATACGTGATGTTCATACAGAACGGAAAAGCCGGGTATTGCTGATTGCACATACCCCATAAGACAAGTAAACGGGTAGCACCACAAAAGGTGTCACCCGTTTACTTTTTCATGAAACCGCCTCACTCCAGCGGCTTGCGGTAGTTCGCTTCCAGTACCCCGCGCAGCCCCGTTTCCGGGTAAAGCACCTTCCCTCCCAAAAGTATGAAGGGCAACACGCGGTTGTTGCGGTATTCCTGCAAGGTGCGCCGGCTCACACGGAGCAGTTCCGACACCTCGCCGTCCGTCAGGTAACGTTCCCCGTCCAGCGGAGGACGGTAGCTTTCCAGAAATGCGGACAGCCATTTCGAGCCTTTGCGCATATCCTGCACCACAGAGGCTATCGGCTCGTCTTCCATCGTAAAAACATCGTTGTTCTCGTTCATCATAACTTCGGATTCAGTGGGTGAATAAATCAAATCATCTGCCGTGCGGATAGAGCGTGCCGACAAGCGGTATCAGCCGCTTCACCTCCTCTGGCTTGTAATAGAACCTGCGGTTTATCTGCGAGTAGCCGATAAGCCGCCTGTCACGCAGCGTCTGCAACGTGCGCGGGCTTATTCTCAACTGCCCGCAGACCTCCTCGCCCGTGAGCCATCTTTCCATGCGCCCCGTGTCGCTTTTGCGCCTCAGGGCGGCGACCTTCTCCGAGAGTGCGCCGAATGCCGCCACCATCATCTCGAAAGTCTTTTTCTCGATAGATACTATTTCCATATTCATGTCATTTAGAGTTTGCCGCAAAGGTAACGAAACGGCATACAAGACGTATCGTTTTCCGCTGAAAGGCTGCCTGTTGCGCCGTTTGACCGGGTTACGGAGCCATCTTCCGCAAAAATCTTACGTGAGTCACGTAGTGAGTTGTTAAAGCCCCTTTTGTTTATTGCCGAATTTTGTCGCAGAAACAAAAAGAAAGGACTGAACATGAAAGTGATAACAATGGAAAGTTCCGCCTACAAGGAGATGATGGCGCAGATTGCGAACATCGCAGGGTACATCCGCGAGGCAAGGGACGAGAAGAAACGGAAGCGGGAAACCGAAGACAAGCTGCTTGACACGGCACAGGCGGCGAAGATGCTCAACGTGAGCAAGCGCACCATGCAGCGTATGCGCACCGACCACCGTATCGAGTATGTGGTGGTACGCGGAAGCTGCCGCTACCGCCTTTCCGAGATACTGCGGCTATTGGAGGACAACACAGTAAGGAACGAGGAAGGGACAATAGACACCCTGTTCCACAACCACACGCTGCGCACGGGCGGCAAACCAAAAGGAAGGAGGACATAGGTCATGGAACTGCTCACACGAAACAACTTCGAGGGCTGGATGCAGAAGCTGATGGAACGGCTCGACCGTCAGGACGAACTGCTGCTGGCGATGAAGGCTGAGGGGAAACAGCCCACTATCACGGAAAGCATCCGCCTTTTCGACAATCAGGATTTGTGCATGTTGCTCCAGATAAGCAAACGCACCCTCCAACGCTACCGCAGCGTAGGCGCATTGCCCTACAAGACGCTGGGCAAGAAGACCTATTACAGCGAGGAGGACGTGCTGACATTCCTTTCCAACCATATCAAGGACTTCAAAAAGGAAGATATAGCCTTCTACAAGGCTCGTATCCATAATTTCTTTCATAAATAACCCATTAAAACATTTTTCAGATGGCAAAGAAAAAAGACGAAAAGGACGTGCTGGTAGTCCGTGACGAGAAGACAGGCGAGATCAGCGTGGTAGCCGGGCTGAACGCGGACGGCACACCCAAGCGCACCCCCGCAAAAGCGGAGAACGCGCAGAGTTTCCTGCAATTCGACCGACATGGCGACGTGCTGGACAACTTCTTCAAGAACTTCTTCCGGCAGTGCAAGGAACCCAGCCGCTTCGGTTTCTACCGCATTGCGGCAGACCAAGCTGAAAATCTCTTAGAGGTGATGAAGCAACTGCTGAAAGACCCCGAAGCGAACAAGGAGCTGCTCGCCCCTCACAAGGTGGACACCTCCGACTATGAGAAGAAGGTGCAGGAAGAGATGGCAGCACAACAGACAGAGAAACAAGAACCTCAAAAACAGGAGAACATGGAACAACGGAAAGAACAGCAACAGGACAAATCCGAACAGATGCAGGGCAAACGTGGCTACCAGCCCATCGACGAGAGTAAAATCAACTGGCAGGAGCTGGAGGACAGATGGGGCGTAAAGCGGGACAACCTTGAAAAGTCCGGCGACCTTACGAAGATGCTCAACTATGGCAAGTCCGACTTGGTAAAGGTCAAACCGACCTTCGGCGGCGAATCATTCGAGCTGGACGCCCGCCTCTCCTTCAAGAAGGACGGTGAGGGAAACATCAGCCTCGTGCCGCACTTCATCCGCAAGGAGCAGAAGCTGGATGAGTACAAGGAACACAAATTCTCCGACAATGACCGGAAGAACCTCCGCGAAACGGGCAATCTCGGTAGGGTCGTGGACATTGTGGACAGGGAAACGGGCGAGATCATCCCCTCCTACATCAGCATCGACCGCAAGACGAATGAAATCACGGACATTCCGGCAAGCAGGGTGCGCATCCCGGAGCGCATCGGCAAGACGGAAATCACCACGCAGGAGCGGGACATGCTCCGCGCCGGACTGCCCGTACGCGACAAGCTCATCGAGCGCAACGACGGCAGAAAGTTCGTCACCACCCTGCAAGTGAACGTGGAGCAGCGCGGCGTGGAGTTCGTGCCGGGAACCGGCAAGTCGCCCCGTACCGCACAGACACAGGAAACCAAAGGCGACACATCGAAAAGTCAGGCGCAGGGCGGGGAAAATGCCGCACAGACCAAGAAGGAGCAACGCCGCAACACGTGGACGAACGAGGACGGCAGCATCCGCCCCATCAGCAAATGGAGCGGCGTGAGCTTCACCGACCAGCAGAAAGCCGACTATGTGGCGGGTAAAGCCGTGAAGCTGGAGAACGTGACCGACAAGCAGGGCTTCCATGCCACGATGTATATCAAGTTCAACCCGGAGAAGGGACGCCCGTACCGCTACGACACGAACCCTGACAATGCACAGCAGGTTGCTCCGTCCAACGAGAGCCGCACGCAGGTGGCGGTGAACAACGATGGCAAGACCAACGAGGCTACAAAGAATCTGAGAGAGCCGTTGCAGAAAGGTCAGACCAACCCGAAGGACGCCCGCCAGCAACAGCAGCAGGAGAAGCCGCAGAAGAAAACGGGCAAGGGCATGAAAATGTAATCCCGTGTCCGCCACTGAATCCAAAATAAAATCCAAAGTATCAACAAAAAAGAAGAAGACATGAAGACAATCATTGCAGAAAAGCCCTCCGTGGCACGTGAAATCGCCCGCATCGTGGGCGCGACAAAGAGAGAGGAAGGATATTTCGAGGGAGGCGGTTATGCCGTGACATGGGCATTCGGACACCTCGTTCAGCTTGCCATGCCCGACGGCTACGGCGTGCGCGGATTTGTCCGTGACAACCTCCCGATTATTCCCGACACATTCACGCTCGTCCCCCGTCAGGTCAGGACGGAGAAAGGTTACAAGCCCGACAGCGGCGTGGTGTCGCAGATAAAAGTCATCAAAAGACTGTTCGACACAAGCGAACATATCATCGTGGCGACCGATGCCGGACGCGAGGGAGAGCTTATCTTCCGCTACCTCTACCACTATACGGGTTGCACCACTCCTTTCGTGCGCCTGTGGATCAGCTCTCTCACCGACAAAGCTATCCGCGAGGGACTGCGGAAACTCGAAGACGGCAGCAAATACGACAACCTCTACCTCGCCGCCAAAGCGCGGAGCGAATCCGACTGGCTCGTGGGCATCAACGGCACACAGGCGTTATCCATCGCCGCCGGACACGGCACGTATTCCGTGGGGCGGGTGCAGACACCAACGTTGGCTATGGTATGTGAACGCTACTGGGAGAACCGCCGCTTTACGTCCGAAGCATTCTGGCAGCTCCATATCGCAACGGACGGTTGCGACGGCGAAGTCGTGAAATTCTCATCCTCCGAGAAATGGAAAGAGAAAGAACCGGCGATGGAACTATATAATAAGGTAAAGGCGGCAGGTTGCGCCACTGTCACGAAAGCCGAGCGCAAGGAGAAGACGGAGGAAACTCCCTTGCTCTACGACCTGACCACGCTCCAGAAAGAAGCCAACGCCAAGCACGGCTTCACGGCGGAACAGACGCTTGAAATCGCGCAGAAACTCTACGAAAAGAAGTTGATAACCTATCCGAGAACGGGAAGCCGCTACATCCCCGAAGACGTGTTTGCCGAAATTCCCAAACTGCTCGCTTTCATCGGCACACAGCCCGAATGGAAAGACAAGGTGCGGGCAAAAGCCGCCCCGACACGCCGCAGCGTGGACGACGGCAAGGTGACAGACCACCATGCCCTGCTCGTCACGGGTGAGAAACCGCTCTTCCTCTCCAAAGAGGACAATACCATCTATCAGATGATTGCCGGGCGCATGGTCGAGGCATTCTCTGAGAAATGCGTCAAGGATGTGACCACTGTCACGGCGGAATGTGCCGGAGTGGAGTTTACCGTAAAAGGCAGCGTCGTGAAGCAAACCGGATGGCGTGCCGTCTATGGCGAGGAAAAAGAGGAAATTACCATCCCCGGCTGGCAGGAAGGCGACACGCTGACACCGAAAGGCTCGTCCATTACCGAAGGAAAGACCAAACCCAAGCCGCTGCATACCGAAGCCACCCTGCTCTCGGCAATGGAAACGGCGGGCAAGGAAATTGAGGACGACGCACTGCGGCAGGCGATGAAGGACTGTGGCATCGGTACTCCCGCCACACGCGCCTCCATCATCGAAACGCTTTTCAAGCGCGGTTACATGGAACGCTGCAAGAAGTCGCTTGTTCCCACCGAAAAAGGACTTGCCCTCAATTCCGTCGTCAAGACGATGCGCATCGCCGATGTTGCCATGACGGGCGAATGGGAAAAGGAGCTGGCGCGTATCGAGCGCGGGGAACTGTCCGACGACACCTTCCGCAAGGAGATAGAGGCGTACACACGTGAGATAACCTCCGAACTGATCTCGTGCGACAAGCTCTTCGGCAGCCGTGACTCCGGCTGCGCGTGTCCCAAGTGTGGCACGGGCAGGATGCGGTTCTACGGCAAGGTGGTACGCTGCGACAACACGGAGTGCGGACTGCCCGTGTTCCGGCTGAAAGCGGGACGCACCCTGTCCGACGATGAAATCAAAGACCTGCTCACCGAAGGGCATACCAAGCTGCTCAAAGGGTTCAAGAGCAAACAGGGCAAGAGTTTCGATGCTGTTGTCGCCTTTGACGGGGAATATAACACGACTTTTGTGTTCCCGGAGGCTAAAAAGGACAAGAAATTTTCAGGACGGAAGAAATAGTATTAACTTTGCCACTTGTTCAGAGTAATGAATTGTTCTTCGATACCGGATTACACTCATACTTTGGATTTAGTGGTGGCACTCGGAGGGATACCGAGTGCCTTTTTCTTCCTTTTTCCAACCGATTATCCCGTTAATTATCAATCCGCTAAATCCAAAGTAATGAACAACAAGAAGAAAAACGAGGGTCAGACCGACTTTTCCTATTACGGTCTGTACCTGCTGGACTATCTCCGCACGAACAAGTTTGAACAGGCTGACGACACCGCTTTCATACGGGAACGGGCCGACCGTGCCGCCGAAACGTATGAGAGGGCACGGCTTGAAGGCTATCCCGCCGATGGTGCGCAGGAACTGGCGATGGACACGCTGCTGCGCGGGCTGCATTATTCCCGTTACGCCATCCTCCGCGAAGTCGTGGAAAACGAGTTTGCCGATGAAGTGCCGGAAGAGAAGCGTGAAGCCTTTGTCCTGAAACTGCTGCCGCTTGTCGGCAACGTGTTCTCCGTCTATGACCTCTCGGATGACAATTTCGCCCTGTCTTCCGATTACGACCTGCTCTACACGGAGCTGACGGGAGCAACCGTCCTTTACTTAGACGAATATGGCGTTTAACCGCAAACAGAAACTGCGGGACAACATCGAGGCGATACGGACGGCATTCATCCTTGACAGGGAAAATAGGACAGCGACAACCGAAGAGCGTGCCATACTTCAAAGGTACTGCGGTTTCGGCGGTCTGAAATGTATCCTCAACCCTGCAAAGGAACTGACGGATGCCGTCCGGTGGGCGAAATCCGACCTCGAACTGTTCGCCCCGACGGTGGAGCTGCACAGGCTTATCCGTGAGAACAGCAAGGACGAAACAGAGTACAAGCGGTTTGTGGATTCGCTGAAAGCGTCCGTGCTGACCGCTTTCTACACCCCCAAAGAGATAACCGACACCATCGCGGACGTGCTGGCAGATTACAGCGTCCGCCCCGCCCGTATGCTCGAACCGTCGGCAGGTGTCGGCGTGTTCGTGGATTCCATGCTGCGGCACAGCCCCAATGCGGATGTGATGGCTTTCGAGAAGGATCTGCTCACGGGTACAATCTTGAGGCATCTCTATCCCGACCAGAAAATGCGCACCTGCGGTTTTGAGAAAATCGAAAGACCGTTCAACAATTATTTCGACTTGGCGGTGTCCAACATTCCGTTCGGTGACATTGCCGTGTTCGACGCGGAGTTTCAGCGGAGCGACTCTTTCGGCAGACGCTCCGCCCAGAAAACCATCCACAACTATTTCTTTCTCAAAGGACTGGATGCCGTGCGTGACGGCGGTATCGTGGCGTTCATCACCTCGCAAGGGGTATTGAATAGCACCAAGACCTCCGTGCGTAACGAGCTGTTCAGTCAGGCCAATCTGGTATCCGCGATACGCCTGCCCAACAACCTGTTCACGGACAACGCGGGCACGGAGGTGGGCAGTGACCTGATTGTCCTGCAAAAGAACCTCAGCAAGAAGGAAATGTCGCAGGACGAGCGGCTGATGACCGTGATACAGACGGACACGAAAACCGCCCTGACCGACAACGCCTATTTCATCCACCACCCGGAACGCATCGTGCATACGATGGCGAAACTTGACACAGACCCCTACGGGAAGCCCGCTATGGTTTATCTGCACGAGGGCAAGGCAGCAGGCATCGCCGGGGATTTGCGCCGTATGCTCGACGAGGATTTCCATTACAGGCTTGCCATGCGCTTGTATTCGGGTTCAATCCGGCAGGCAGGAACGGAAGAAAAAGTTGCCGTTCAAAATAAAGTAGAGCGTCCTGCCATAAAATTGGAAACAGTATCCTCGGCGCAGACGGTGGAAACTCCGACAGAAAAGCCGCAACCCGCAGATGAAAAGCCGGAGATAGAACCGCGCCCGCAATATTCCGCAGGCGTGCAGCTCACCCTGCTTGACCTCTGGGGGATGACGGAAGAGGTCAGCCAACCGAAAACCTCCAAAAAGAAAAAGACGGTGAAAAAGGCAGTTACGGCAAAGTCCACTCCGCCCAAACCGAAAGTCACGGTTACACCGACAGCTCCAACTGCAAAACCCGCAATGGAGAATAAGGAGGTGAAAGCGGAGAACACCGCCAAGCCTGCCGACCCGGACGACATCTATGCCACACTGGACTGGGATACCAATCCTCCCATCAACGGTTTCTATGAAATGATGATGGGTTTGACGCCGGAGCGTAGGAAAGAACTTCGGGAACTGGCAAGGCAGCATAACGAGAAACAAGTGGCGGAAAAGACGGAAGTGAAAGCCGTGCCGGAAACTTCCCGTGAGCAGCCACGACAGGAGGAAACACAGCCGGAGGCAGTCGCCGCACCTGCCGTTACAGATACCCCATCGGAAGCGGTGGGGACTTTCCTTTTCCCCGACATCGAAGCGGAAAAGCCGAAGGAGGAAGTCGTGGACCTTTCTCCGCGTGCCTACCACCGCACGCCGGAGATGCACCTGCGCGAAGGGTCGCTGGTGGCTGACCGGGGGCGTCATAACATCGGCTACCTGAAAGACATCACGCCATACGGGGCGACATTCCAGCCGCTCGACCTGAAAGGATACCAGAAGGAAAAGGCGTTGTTGTATGTGTCGCTGCGTGACGCCTACGAGCGTCTGTACCGTTATGAATCGCTCCGGCGCGAGGCAAATGTTCCGTGGCGAGAGCATCTGAATACCTGTTACGATGAGTTTGTCATGCGCTACGGCAACCTCAACGCCAAGCAGAACGTGAAGTTAGTGATGATGGATGCGGGCGGGCGCGACATCCTTTCGCTGGAACGGATGGAAAACGGAAAGTTCGTCAAGGCGGACATCTTCGAGCATCCTGTTTCCTTCGCGGTGGAGAGCCATGCCAACGTAGGCTCTCCCGAAGAAGCCCTGTCTGCGTCGCTCAACAAATATGGTACGGTCAATCTCGACTATATGCGGGAGATAACCGACAGCACGGCGGAGGATTTGCTCACTGCCCTGCAAGGGCGCATCTACTACAATCCGCTCGTGACCGGTTACGAAATCAAAGACCGTTTCATCGCCGGAAATGTCATAGAGAAAGCGGAACGCATAGAGGCATGGATGGGTGACAATCCCGAAAATGAGCGTATGCCGGAGGTGAAGCAGGCGTTGGAGGCTCTGAAAGATGCCGAGCCGCAGCGCATCGCCTTCGAGGATCTGGACTTCAATTTCGGGGAACGCTGGATTCCGACGGGTGTCTATGCCGCCTACATGAGCCGGCTGTTCGACACGGAGGTGAAAATCGCCTATTCCGCAAGCATGGACGAGTTTTCGGTGGTGTGCGGCTACCGCACCATGAAAATCACGGACGAGTTTCTGGTGAAGGGGTATTACCGGAACTATGACGGTATGCACCTCCTAAAACACGCCCTGCACAACACCTGCCCTGACATGATGAAGTCCATCGGCAAGGACGAGCATGGCAACGACATCAAGATGCGCGACAGCGAGGGAATACAACTCGCCAACGCCAAGATTGACGAGATACGAAACGGCTTCTCCGAATGGCTCGAAGAGCAGTCGCCGCAGTTCAAGGAGCGGCTTGTGACGATGTATAACCGCAAGTTCAACTGTTTCGTGCGCCCGCGCTACGACGGCTCCCATCAGACCTTTCCCGACCTCAACCTGAAAGGGCTGGCAAGCCGGGGTATCAAGAGCGTCTATCCCTCACAGATGGATTGCGTCTGGATGTTGAAACAGAACGGCGGCGGAATTTGCGACCACGAGGTGGGAACCGGTAAGACGCTGATAATGTGCATCGCCGCGCATGAGATGAAGCGTCTGAATTTGGCACACAAGCCGATGATTATCGGGCTGAAAGCCAACGTTGCGGAGATTGCAGCCACCTATCAGGCGGCATATCCCAACGCACGTATTCTGTACGCTTCGGAGAAGGACTTTTCGACCGCCAACCGTGTGCGCTTCTTCAATAATATAAAGAACAACGACTACGATTGCGTCATCATGTCGCACGACCAGTTCGGCAAGATACCGCAGTCGCCGGAATTGCAGCAGCGCATCCTGCAAGCAGAGCTTGACACGGTGGAGGAAAACCTCGAAGTGCTACGGCAGCAGGGAAAGAACGTGTCGCGGGCGATGCTGAAAGGATTGGAGAAGCGCAAGCACAACCTTGAAGCGAAGCTGGAGAAGGTGGAACACGCCATAAAGTCACGCACGGACGACGTGGTGGATTTCAAGCAGATGGGCATCGACCACATCTTCATAGATGAGAGCCACCAGTTCAAGAATCTGACTTTCAACACGCGCCACGACCGTGTGGCGGGATTGGGAAACAGCGAGGGAAGCCAGAAGGCACTTAACATGCTCTTTGCCATACGCACCATACAGGAGCGCACAGGAAAAGACTTGGGTGCGACCTTCCTCTCCGGCACGACTATCAGCAACTCACTGACTGAATTGTACCTGCTGTTCAAGTACCTGCGCCCGAAGGAGCTGGAACGGCAGGACATAAGGTGTTTCGACGCTTGGGCGGCGATATTTGCCAAGAAGACGACGGATTTTGAATTTAACGTGACGAACAATGTGGTCCAGAAGGAGCGTTTCCGCTACTTCATCAAAGTGCCGGAGCTTGCCGCCTTCTATAATGAAATCACGGACTACCGCACGGCGGAGGATGTGGGCGTTGACCGTCCTGCCAAGAACGAGATACTGCACCATATACCGCCCACGCCGGAACAGGAGGACTTCATACAGAAACTGATGCAGTTCGCCAAGACGGGCGATGCCACCTTGTTGGGCAGGCTGCCGCTTTCGGAAACGGAAGAAAAGGCGAAGATGCTCATCGCCACGGACTATGCCCGGAAAATGGCACTCGACATGCGCATGATAGACCCGAATTACGAAGATCATCCCGACAACAAAGCGAGTCACTGTGCCAAGATGATCGCGGAGTATTATCAAAAATACGACGCCCAGAAAGGCACGCAGTTCGTTTTCTCTGATTTGGGGACATACCAGCCGGGCGACGGGTGGAACGTCTATTCGGAAATCAAGCGCAAACTGACGGAGGACTACGGTATACCGCCAAGCGAGGTGCGCTTCATTCAGGAGTGCAAGACCGACAAGGCGCGGAAGGCGGTGATAGACGCCATGAACGCCGGGACGGTGCGTGTGCTGTTCGGCTCTACCTCTATGCTCGGAACGGGTGTGAACGCCCAGAAACGGTGTGTGGCTATCCATCATCTCGATACGCCGTGGGTGCGACATGAAGTCGCATAGATAATTGTTGGAATGATACTTACGGGTATCAGCTTTAACCCGCTGTTCCGTCAGCGGTAGCCTACCGACCGATGCACCTTAATGTTGTATTAAGCGGTCGGGACGAAGTACACTTTCGCAAGACAAGACAGAACCGTGAGGGGAAGTCAAGTACGGTTAGTATCATACCGTAGAGTGGCGAGGCTGGATAGTATGGTTAGCGCAAGCGAACTGTTAGTAAACTTCGTAATGTCACGAAAGAGTGTAAGATACTGGCACACTCTACCCAAAAGGGAAGCGGTCGGTTAATCCTCTCCATGGTAGGATTACACGGATATAAGCACCGCCGGAGGATGAGACAGAACCTAACCTATCCGTTAGTTATCTATGTGGAACATGGTAAGCCTGTATATCTCCTGTCATGTAAAAATGACAGGTAAGCTGACAGCAATGAAAGCCGAATGGTGTGCAGGTATAAGATAACAGAAAAAGCGAATGCCGTTCTGTAATGGAGCGGATACGGATTGAACCGACATCACGGGCTGATGTGGGCGACATCATCCGACACGAAAGTGGGCAGACTTCTGTGACGACATTAGGTAGGCAATCAAACCGAATGTTGTCAAATGGTGATTCTTTACAATTAACTTTTAGAACTTTCAAAAGGAGGAAAGCAAATGAACGAAAACAAGACATCGTGTGCGCCTGCTGACAATCAGCAAACACTTTGGGACAGAATAGACTGGACTAAAGCGGAGTTGGCTGTCAGAAAGCTACAAGCACGAATTGTAAAGGCTCAGAAGGAAGGCAGATACAACAAGGTGAAAGCCTTGCAGTGGACGCTGACCCACTCTTTTTACGCAAAAGCCTTAGCCGTAAAGAGAGTTACTTCTAACGGAGGTGGCAACACCCCCGGAGTGGACATGGAAACATGGGAGAAACCCGAAGCAAAAACACAAGCGATAAGCGAACTCAAACGCAGAGGCTACCAGCCGAAGCCATTGAGAAGAGTCCACATCAAAAAGAGTAATGGCAAACTGCGACCGTTGGGAATACCGACAATGAAAGACAGAGCCATGCAAGCACTCTACCTTATGGCATTAGAACCAGTGTCGGAAACAACAGCCGACTCACGTTCATACGGTTTCCGCAAGGAACGCCGCTGTATGGACGCGGTAATGCAATGCCATAACATTCTCCGAAAAGGCTATTCTCCCGAATGGATTCTGGAGGGTGACATAAAGGGGTGCTTCGACCATATCAGCCATGAATGGCTGCTTGCCAACATCCCTATGGACAAGGCAATACTCCGAAAATGGTTGAAATGCGGCTATATCTTCAACAAACAGATGTTCCCGACAGAGGAGGGAACGCCACAAGGTGGCATTATCTCTCCCACGCTTGCCAATATGACATTGGACGGATTGCAGAAAGTCCTTGCAGAGAAATATAAACGAGTTAGAATCAAAGGTAAGTTATATTCGCCAATGGTGAATCTTGTCCGTTACGCTGATGACTTTATAATTACCTGCGAGAACCGTGAAACACTTGAAAAGGAAATCAAGCCATTGGTAGCCGACTTTATGTCTGAAAGAGGTCTGACCTTATCAGAAGAAAAGACGGTGATAACCAATATCCGTGACGGTTTCGATTTTCTCGGTTTCAACATCCGCAAATTCGGCAATGAAATATTGACCAAGCCGACCAAGAAAGCCGAAAAACGCTTTATGGAGAATATCCGTAAGGTGACAAAAGGTCATAAGGGTTGCAAGCAGGAATCATTAATCAGGATGTTGAATGCTAAAATTCGAGGATGGGGAGCATATTATCAGCATGGGGCGACACGTGATTCTTTTCACAGAATCGACCATCAGATATTTCTCGCCTTGTGGCAATGGGCTAAACGCCGTCATTCCAAGAAAGGGAAACAGTGGATAAAAGACCGCTATTGGCACAATATCCGAGGGAACAGCTGGACTTTTGCGGCTAAGTTCAAGAAATCAAACGGCAAAGAAGACCAACTTACCTTGTTGAAACTGGCATCTTCGTTTCCTTTTCTGCAATATACGCAGATAAAGGGGGACATGAATCCGTTTGACGCAGACTGCCGCCTGTACTTCAATAAAAGAATGAAGTCAAAGATGCTTGTGACGCTGAAAGGACGTAAATCCCTGCTTTACCTATGGGAAAAGCAAGGTCGGAAATGTCCGATATGTGGTGAACCGATTGACACGCATAAGGCATGGAATGTAATGCCGACCGTACAAGACGGACGGAAATGCAATCTGTTGGTTCATGATGAATGTTTCAAATTATCCCGTAAAAACAATGGAAACAAGAAGTAGGATGAGCCGGTCTCTGCACACGAACAGAGACTTTGAAAAGCTTGAGCCGTATGAGGGGAAACCCTCACGTACGGTTCTGAGGGGGGAAGAGGGCAGTAATGCCCTTGACCTACCCGATCGACCTGCTGACATGGAACAACGAAACGGCAGGGCAGTACGCAAAGGCAACACTGTAAAGCTGTGGGGTGGCAATGTGGTGGATATCGTAATTTATGGTACGGAAAAGACCCTCGATGCCTACAAGTTTAATCTGTTGAAAAACAAGCAGATGTTTATCAATCAAATTAACAACGGCACAATTGCCGTGCGCCGTATCGACGAGGGAGGCATGGATGAGGACAGCGGTATGAACTTCGCCGAGTTCGTGGCTATTCTGTCAGGAAATAACGACTTGCTGAACAAGACGAAGCTCGACAACAAGATTATGCAGCTTGAAAAGGAACAGGCTATTTTCAAGAAAGAACGCATCCGTGCCGAGCGTAAAATAGCTGCCTGTCAGGAAGAAGTCGAAAAGGCAAAGCGTACTGAGGCCGATTTCAAGAGGGATTTGGAATACATCAACTCGTATAATGGGGCAAAGGCAACCCTGCTTTTAAACTTGCCGCAAGCCAGTACCGAGGAAGTTGGTCGGGAGTTGCACCATATAGCCAAGACCTACCGCAACGGAGCGTATGGCACAGTTGGCACGTATGCAGGACTGAACTTGTTGGTGCATAGCGAGTATAATATGGACGGTACGTTTGACCGCAATACATTCTTTGTAGAGGGTATAAGTGGGTTGAAATACCGATGCGGCCTAAGCGGTGCGCTGCCGCTTGGTTTCGTTGAGTCGGCGCAATATCCGCATGGAGCATTAAGCAAATTGCCCTCTCTTATCGAGAAGCAACAAAAGGCGGTAGAGCGGATAGAAAGCGAAATTCCTACATTGCAGAAAATCGTTTGTCGCCAGTGGAGCAAGACTGATGAGCTGTCAAGGCTCAAACAGGAATGCAAGGAACTCCAGCACAGGATTGATGAAAGTCTGAAAGAGGCCGAACAACCACAGGCTGCCAAACACGAAGCTATTGCCGAAGCTGCTTGACATAATCATAATTTAACCGTTCCCTCTGCATGGTCGCGATGACCGGGCAGAGGGATTTTTTTGCGCTCCGGTCTGCCACGGCTCTACTCTTTTATGGCATCCTTTCTCCCTTTATAGCCTCCCGATTCCCCGCCACCACCCATTCTCATTTATAGCTATTAATATCTTCTGTTTTTAGTCAAATAGAGATAATATTCTTTCATCGCATATCCGTTTTTTGCGATACACCATTTTTAGCTTCTACATTGGTGGCAATGTATCACTTTTGCCTTCACACCTCCTAATAGCTTCAATCAAGGCATCTTTTAATCTTATGAAGGCAAGTTTATCCACTCCTTTTGATATACTGATTTCATTACCGACCAAATCTTTCAACTTGAGTAAACAAGGAACATCTGCCTTATATCTGTCTCCCACATCTTGTAAATCATAGTCAAAATTATAATGATAAGCAAGAAATTGCGTAAAAGTATTTCTGCTTTTATTGCTTAGTTTGCAGATAGCATCAAAAAGAGCATTGGCATCTTCATATGCAAATATAGCACGAAGTTCGTATGTACAACTTTTATCTGGATAAGGCAATCTGTCTATGATTATAAGTTGTTCTACTGTTCCTTCAGTCAAATTACGCAGTGCTTTTTGCATTTGATCCGGCAACTCATTTATCTTTGATTTCATCTTCTGCAAGAAATAGTCCACAATATCATCCGTTATGGAGGTCTTGGAATCTGTGGTTACATAATTACATCCACTAATAAAAAGCCCTCTTAGCTGATAAAGTTCCTCTAAACTGGTTTGACTATTAATTATTTCTGCTATTCTTACTTTTATTAAAGAGACATAAGCCTGTATAAAATAGAAAATGCCAATAGCATGAAAATATGATAGATACGCAATACTATAACCAAGTTGATAAGCGTCTTTTATCTCTCTATCCAATATGGATTTTATAGTGTCCTGACAAATACTTTCAAGTTTTTGCTGCTCCATATCGAAAAAGCCGGATAACATTTCCCAAGGTTTCAATTCTTTTTGCTTATCCCTTATCTCCGTAACAATAAATTCTACAAGTGGAGCACCTGTAATAATATAGTGTATAATAGCCGTAACATACTCCGGATTTAAGACATCATAAATTAGCTCTTTGTTTAAAGAGTGATATTTTTCCCTTAGATGCTGTATCCTTTGCTTATCCTCATTATTATCTTGGAGTAGAGAAATCCGACAATCTCTACTCCAATTACAAATTACCTCTTTATTCTCACTATTATTATACTCTGCATACACTGCAATAAATGACCCAAGAATATTTTTAAGAAAGATATTATCCTTTTCAACCAGATCGGGAGGAAGTTTGTTTAAGTGGCTTTTAAAATCATATAAACATTGTCTCAAAACCCGTAAGTTGTCGGATTTTGTACACTTAAAACAGGCAATAATGAAATCACGCATTTCTTTCAAATAATCGGATACCGGTACTTCGCCAAGGAAGTATTCGATGGCTTCTTCTATGTCAGGTTGTATTTCAAATTCCTTGCCTATGGTCTTTTCCTTAAACTCATCCAATACAGCCTTGGGAAGTTTTTCAAGGTGGTTCTCATCTCCAATTACGACAACATGACAATTACAATGCTCTACAAAATAGTTGATAAAGCCTAACAATTCCTTCATCTCTATCAGGCACCTTTCGATGTCATCGAATATCAGAAACTTTACACCTTTTATACTGTCGTCTTTCACTTGTAGTAACGACAACGAATCCAGTGTTGCGGAAAAGGAACCATCCTCTTTAGAGTCTTCATTAAAATCCATACTTGTCTTGAAGACTACCTTACCGGCTAATTTCAAAACTCCCTTTATGAAACGCCCCGTTTTCGAATAGAAGAAAGGATTTAATTCCCTATCTATAGCTGTCTTGATGTCATTCACGCTATCCATTCCATAGGTCGAAATATAAATGGGCTTTAGCGTAATTTCCTCGTCGGTATCTGCGGTTCCATCAAACCTCTTCTTCCATTCTTTTATAAGATGAGTTTTGCCACATCCCCATTTTCCTTTCAGCATCACGGCATACTGAGGATTAGTATTATCAGCATAGCTGTTTAAAAAATCAAGAATCAAAGTATTCATACCTTTGTTATTAACATAATTCTATTTTAACTCCATTGGAAAACAAAAATGTAGCAATAAGAACATTAAATATTGAAATAGTAAACGACGCTGCAAATCCATTATCACCACATCCACAATGAACAAAGTTAGTGATATTTCTTAATACAATAATATCCAAACAACTAAATTTCATGTTTCTTCTTTGAAAGATCCAATAAAGGCTTGCAGGAATCGTCAGTCTTACCATTGATTGCTTAAACATGCGTCTCCTATCATAATAATATCCGCAGAAAATGTGATGGTGGAATACATTTGGCGTTTCCTGTCAACATTGTAAACCTCTTTGTAATATACGATATACGCATATTTGAACTCCACGACACGAAAGATTGAATTATCCTTAGTGTTGTAATAAATCACCTTGCCGCTTATCGCTTTGAAAGGACTGTTTACCATTGCTTCAAGAATAGTAGTTTCTCTGGTAGATTCAACGGTTATGGTAATACGTCCGCCAATAACATTTGTCACTGGCCTTCCTTTATTATCTGTCTTGCGGTTAAATTCAATATGTGATGAAATCACTTCTATATCCTTCCCTTGCAAGCACACGGTTGCCTTTAATTCTGCCATGCTGATCTTATTATTTATTATAAAACCAAGACATTTCGCCTTGGTTAAAGCAGTCAGACCGCTTTCAAGACAAGAAAGAGGATATCATATTTCGCAAATATAGAATTTTCCTTTGAACATAACAAACAATCAATTAAATTTATTAACCAGCAAAATAGAAGAAACTCTATTTACAGGCTATCCTCCCTTCTAAGTATTATTTATACAAAGTAGAGAAATGCCTGCAAGTTCAAGATGTACCACAAGATTAAGACTTGATGTAATTTTTTCAAGTTGAGAGCCGAGCTATCCGCGTAATAGCTCGGCTTGTTTTTTAAAATGAGGGAAAAGATTATTTAGACAGATGGTATTTGTCCTTTATATGCTCGGCCACGTGTTCGACTTCTGGGAACAACGTTGATTTATCTATGCCGAGGGCTTCAAGCTGCTTCCTGATCTTCTGCTTCTGCGCTTTATTGATGATGTACATTTTGTATCTGAAGTTAAGCTGTGCAGGCTTGCTTTTATTGCCATTGATACCATAAAGGAAAAATGCCCCGGACTGCCGGATTATGCGAGGATTGTCAAACATAGGTTTCACGCAAAAGACTCTCTCGATATCCTTTGAGTCAATCACATTCTGAAAATGAGGTTTCTCGTACTTAATTTCATGCAGAAGATATTGGATTTCCTCTTCGGAGTTGAACTCCTTCCTATCCAGTTCTCTCAAATCTTCGATACTGAAATCTATTGGGCGTTTGGCGATATTAGAAACGACACTGACAGCATCGCTATCAAAATATTTAATATCTGACATTTGAACTTCGAATCGGAACAGTTTTCCGTCAACGGCATCATTCTCGCACGCAAAATACAGAGCTACCAAAGGATTTGTAGTAATATCCAAGAGGCGTGTCGGCAAGGAGTAATGCTGCATCTTGACCAACTTCTCAAAGGTAGATGTACACCCTTTGAAATCAGCTGGACTTTGAGCGATAATATCTCTGAAAATTCTATTTTCATTCTGGATTAAGAATTTCTCTCGATAGATGGAGGGAATCAATCCAAAACTCTTATCTGACTGTCCTCGATAAAAGATATGGTAATCCATATCGTCCTCTAATTCATCTTCAAGTTTCTCGAATAGAGTCCGGATGCTACCAATACTTGATGAATCACTCTCCGGTGTATAATTATATGCCTCGTATGAAATCTCCCACGGACGTTTCCCAAGAGTCTTGACTATTTTTTCTGACAACTCATTATATGATGCAAAACTATCATAAGTGTAGCCCAGTTTTTTACTTCTTAGATACGATGAAGTGTTGGAGTCCAAAGGAACATATCTTTCCGGATTAGCGTAGAACAGAACAATGCTGAGTTTTCCCTTTCCGACACTTTTAATGTTCAATGCAGTTTGAAAAAGTCGTTCATCTACTTTCCCTCCTTTTACTTGTCCGAACAATTCCCATAATACATTTATATCATTGTTGCCCCTGATTGTCTTCCATGGGAATAGATGTACTTTCATGGGATGTGTTGTCGGGATGCCTGATACATCTGTTGGTTCTGGACAACTAAAATTTAGCTTACGCCTTAAATCCTGTAGGATTTCTACTCTTCTTTCATCGGAGTGAAACTTGTTGAGATACGAAAAGAATGTAAATGGGTCGATCTCTTCCAAAACAATCTCTTTGCCTCCTTCTGAACCATCACGAAAACCGGAAATGCCGATTTCTTTTAGCGTAGATATAAGTTCCGGTTGGCTATTCTGTTTTCCAAGTAGCCAGTCGGATAGTTCTTTGTAGAGAGGTATCCATGTAAATTTAGAAGCTATGTTCATCTTGAAAAGGAATAGGCTTATTCGTTTGGTATTTACGATCTCTTGACTATTATTGGTATGTTATTGTTAAATAAATTAATTAAATCGTTTTTAGTTTTTCAAATAAAATAAAATGATGAGATTCGGGAAGGGATAATAAATACTCTTTTAATATGTCGTTGACTATTGAATAGCATCTCCCATACGGACTCCAGTTCTTTAAAAAGAAGCCATCTATTTCTTGGGGAATTAGAGAGCTATTTAATACTAAATCCTTATATATAGGATAGTTATCATTTTTTGAACAATCCCAATTAATACAATCAATAATATTATTAAAAATCAACGCTTTATATTTAACCGTGAAGTCCCCAATTATATCTACATCATACACTTCTCCCCCGTTAATATTAATATTAGGGAAGGAATTGTATATATCTTCCCTAATCATACATATCTCATTAATTCTTGCATAAGGAGGAAAATACGTATTTACAAAATCTGTTTCAGAATTAGACAAAATACCTTTGCCTTTGATTAATGCTTTTATAAATATATGGTTATTTACATTGTCAACAATGTCGTTTAAAGAAGAAGTACCGTTAGAATCTAATAGTATATCCTCAGAAAAAGTTACAAATTTTTTCCATAATTTGTTAGACGAATTTGTGTATAGAAAATAATAATTCATATTCGTTTCTTTTTAGTTATAGTATCATTCATTTTAGTACCTGGAGTTACACATTCAATTTTCATTTTTGCTAATTCTTCTCTAAAACCTTCTTCACCACCAATTTCTCCTGCCTGTTTTAATCTATCATATATCTCGCTGTGAAATCCTTCTTCACTATGTGGTCCTTTGTGTCCTGGCACATATACTTTATTAAGTGGATCATTTAAAACATCTTTTCGTTCATTGCCATTTTTAAATTTACCTAAACCATATTTACGGAATAATTCTCTAAATTTATCAGACCACTCTTCATTTTTATTAGTGCATATATGATGAACGTGCAATCCAAACACATCAATCCAAGTATTCGGATCATCTACATATCCATATAATGTTGGATTTCCCCCTGCGAGCCCGATAGAATCTTGCGATATGTATGCACCTGTCTTAGGGTCGTAGTAGCGGAAGCGATTATAGGCCAGCCCGGTCTCAGGGTCGTAGTACTGCCCCTGGAACAGGAACGGTATCATACCCCTGTTGCCTGTTTCCTCAATGACGTTGCCGTCCATGTCGAGCACGCGGCTCCACACCTCGTTGCCGTCGGAGTCGTATGCCTCCGTCGGGGTTCCCAGCTGGTCTGTCAGTATCGAGTATGCCTTGCCGCCCCTTATCATCGCCGACGGCACGAACGAGTCCTCGTCGAAGAGCCACACGGTCATGTCACGGCGTTCCGGAGCCGTGTTCCACCTGTCCTCCATGACGGAGTACTCCCTGCGCTCCTTCCACTGGTGCAGCGGCACGTTGCCATTCCACACCCACCGCGTCACCGTCGTGCCGAAGCTCTTGGAGAGCCTGCGCCCGAGCGCGTCGTATGTGAACTCCACCTCCCTCTTGTCGGGCCGTATCACCTTTGCCAGAGAGCCGTCGGCGTTCCACCGGTATCTCCAGCGGTCCTTCTTGCCGTCAAGCCACCTTCCCGTGCCGAGGTAGCGTTCCGTCAGGTTGCCGTCAGCATCGTACTCGCAGTGCCATTCGCCGTCCTGCTCCAGCCGCCCGCCACCGAGGTAGCGGCGCAGCCTCATGTCCGGGTCGGGATACAGGTTTCCCGTCTGGTCGCTCTTCCTCCACTGCTCCCTGCCGTCGGGATATTCCGCCCTTTCGAGCTGCCCCGTCGGGGTATAGGAGTAGCGGGTCTCGCCACGCCTGCTGTCCTCCACGGACAACAGCCTGTCGGCGACGCCCCAGCGGTAGCGGCGCATATGCCGTGTGCGCGAGTCCTTGCGTGTGCGGGCATCCACCAGACGGCCTATGTCATCATAGGCGAACGAGCGGACAATGCCTCCCGGAAGGATGCGTTCCACCTCGAAGCCCAACGTGTCGTGGCGGTGTGCCGATTCCCACGAACCCGCGCCGTCGGCGTCGCTGCCACCGGTGGCAGTGAACCCCTCAAGCTCCCCGTAGCCGTTGCGGGTGTAGCGCAGCGAGGCCCCCGCCGTGCTGTCGAGCGTGAGTATCCTGCCGGTATGGTCGTAGGTGCGGAGTATGGTGTTGCCGTCGGCCGTTTCCCGTGTCGGAAGTCCCAGAGAGTTGTACGCGAACTCCACCGTGCTTTCCCCCCTCGATGCCTGCACCAGCCTGCCGGACAGCCCGTAGGCGTAGGTCTGGTCGGGGTCGCCGGCCGTGGGGTATGAGACGCACGTCACGCGCGAGCAGGCGTCATAGCCGTATTCCCTTTCCGTTCCCGACGGCAGCGTCTCCCTGACGACGCGTCCGCCCCTGTCACGCAGGTAATGACGGACGGCCCCGTCGAAGCCTTTCTCGGCGGTGACGTTTCCCACAGCGTCGAGGGCGAACTCGTAGCTCTGGAGCCTCTCGTTTGTCACACGGCGCAGGCGTTCCTCCCGGTCATAGCGGAAGTTCACCACGCCCCGGTGGTCGCGGCGCCTTGTCAGCTTCCACATGCCGGAGTAGCCGTACTCCACGTGCTGGACGTTGTCACGGTATTCGGTGAGGTTGTCTATCCCGTCGTAGGACAGGCGTATGTCGTTGCCGTCGAAGTCGAGCACGCGCACCACGCGGCCCACGGGGTCGTATTCCCTTTTCTGCACCGCACCCTTGGGGTTGGTGACGCTCACGCACCTGCCCAGCAGGTCGTAGCCGTACAGCGAGGTGTTCCCCCGGCTGTCGGAGGCTTCCGTGAGGTTATGGAAACGGTCATAGGCGAGCCTCGTCACCACGCCGTAGGGGTCTTTCACCGATGCCACCGCACCGTTGCGGTAGGTCATCCTCGTGACGGCACCTTCGGGGTTGGTGCGGCTCACCAGATTGCCCGAGCGGTCATAGCCGAACTCCCACGTGCCGCCGTCCGGCGTGGTAACGGATACGGGACGGTTGCGCAGGTTCCCCTTGCCGGGGTACACGGCGGACACGCTGCCGCCGCACGGGTCGGAGCTGTCGGTGCAGTTCCCCCAGCGGTCATATCTGTACAGGGTGCTGTTACCGAGCGGGTCTGTCTGTGCGAGGAGCCGGCGGCTGTCGTCGTAACGCCACAGGTGTTCCCCGCCGTTGGCATCGACCTTCTTCCACACAAGGCCGCCGCTGTGGTGGTACACCGTCAGTTCTCCGTGGCTGTCGAGCACCTCGGTCACTCCCTCCCGGAACGTGAGCCTGTGGTCGTATATGCCGCCGTCGCCCCACGTATGTACGCAGCGCGAACCCACGCCCGTACCGTCGTACTCGAAGTACCACGCAAGGCCGTTGCGCCATGTCTCCTTCACGATGAGCCTTCCGGCATACTCGTATGTCATCACGTCGCCCGCCGCGTTGCGCTGGAGGGTCATGTTGCCGTCGGCGTCGTACTCGTAGGAGGCGAGGGTAATCTCTTTCTCCGGATCTTCCGGATGCGGGCCGCATATCTCAAGGATGCGTCCGCTTCTCGTGTCGTGCTCCACCCTCAGGCGGCGGCCCGCGCTGTCGGTGATGGAGCGCAGCAGGCCCTCTTTCGTATAGTCGAAGCGGACGCCCAGGCCGTTGCAGTCGGTCACGCTCTCAAGCAGGCGCACGGAATCGTACTCCTTGTGTGTGAAGCGGTAGTAGAGGTCCTCGGCCATGTCCCACACGCAGTAGCCGCCGTCCTGTTCCAGACGGGCCTCCTTGCGTTCGGAGAGGATGAACGAGGGTTCCTCCGCTGTAGGCAGTGGGAAGGCCACCGGGATGCCGTCACTCATGCGGAGCGTCAGCGTGCCCTCTTCCGTGTCCGCGACGACGCCCATGTCGTAGGCGTGGTGCCACCCGTTGCCCAGAGGACCCCGGTAGTCGCTGCGGCTGTACCACGTGCGCTCCCATGACAGGGGCACCGGGCCGTCGAGCCAGAAGTCCTCCTCGTCGGTGAAGAACGTGCCGCTGGCCACGTCCACCGGGTGTCCCGTGACCGTACAGATGGCCTTGTGGAGCATGTTCTTCAGGGATTCGCTCTTTATCGTCCTGTTGACCTTGCTGTGCAGCCTGTCCGCCAGCTTCCTGGTCTTTTTCTTGTAGAAACGCCCGAACGCCCCCGTGCATTTGCGGGCGAGTGCCGCCATGGGGTTGAGGGGGACGGGAACCGGGCTGGTGAGTATCTGCCTGGCGGGAGGTATCGGGTTGATGACACCCGTGGGCAGGAACATGCCCGGAACCTTGTGCACGCTCGGTATGCCCACGTCGTTGCAGTCAAGGTGCAGGTGCGCGCCGCCGCCCGAGAAGGGCATCCCGTCGGCAAGTACCGTCAGGCTGCCCATGAAGGCGTGGCCGTTGTTCTTGGGTATCGCCGCTGAAGGGGCCGCCCAGCCTGCGCCCATGGGGATGTGCGGGATGCTACGCGTAGGTGTGGATGCGACCGCGCGGGGGATGAAGCCGCCTATCTTGACGGTGGCGCCCAGCATCCCGACGGCCATCGTCAGCACGGTGTGGCCCACCTCGGCGAGCTTCGCGCTGTCGGCGTCGCCCGTCTGTTCCGCTGTCGGTGGCGGGGGGATGAACGAAGAGACCGCCGCCGCGATGAAGTCCTGCGGACGGAGGAGAACCCCGACATAAGGGTGAGGCATGGGCACGACGGGGGACGGGGGTATCGTCACGAGGTGGATGTCCACGCCGATGACAGGGTCGAGCTGCTTGGAGATAGGCAGGCAGGCCATGCCCTTCATGCCCATGGCACCCAGTACGGGGAGCATGGCGGCTTCGCTCAGGCCGTCGGCAAGGCCGCCGATGGCGGCTGCCGCCTTGACGCCCGTGTCAAGGGCATTGACGGACGGTGACACACCGGCCTCGGAGTTCGCCTTGACGCCTTCCGAGATACCCTTGACCTGCGCCCCTACACCGGTCTTTAGGTTAGCACTCACGCTGTCGAAATAGCCTGTGTCCGCCATGATATAAATTAATCACATTTTAAAGTTCCTCTCTGAAATAGGTAAGGTTAAATAAAACCATCAAATATCGGATTTTTTTTGTCACCAGAAATATGTGCAGAAAACATACACAAAAAATCTTGAAAAGAATTGCATATGTGAACTATATCTTCATAAATGGGTTCTTGTCCATACACTATTTTTCCAAAGTCTTTACCTTTTATAACAATGGCAATGTACGAGTATCCATCTTTTACGGATGTCATAAATGGAAGAGTTTTCTCCCAAAAAAAAGTAATATCTTTTTTTTCATCGTCATTTTCTGCATATTCAAGACTATTCATTTCAAATTCATTCCAAGAGAACGAATTTTCAGAATTGTTTGATACATAATCATTAAAAGAAGTGAACCATGCAGTATCTAATTTATTTGATAATAATTCAAAAGAAGATACAAATTCTTTAAAATATGAGGGTGACTCATTTAATCTAATATTGTTAAATTCTTTTTGAGATACACTTTCTTTAGATGGAATATAATTCCATCCACCATCTATTAATATTTTTATAAAACTGTGAATACTATTATCCATAAATTATTCCTTTTTATATGAGTTTTGTTTCAATCGATTTATAAGAATGCGTTGCATACCTGTAGCTTGACTATGTTGTGGATTTTTAGAAGTTCTTGTTTCATTAGTTGGGGTTAATTTTTGTCCAGTCGGTCCCCCCAATGCGAGCCCCCAAGGATGATGTCCACCACTTTCTCCTTTTTGCTTTCTAATTGCATCAACTTCGGATTTATTCCTATAAAATATTTTATCCTTATCAGGATTAATACCTTGCCACTGTGGATTTTGTTTGTATTCAGTTCTGTATTTTTCTAATAAGGTCGGATCATTTTGAAGCAATTCAGCAATTGTTATTCCACACAGACCAAAAATATCAATCCACACATTGGTATTACTAACATAGGCATAAAAATTAGTAACTCCACTTTTCAATTCTACAGGATCTTTTGAAATGTATGCCCCCATCTTCGGTGAGTAGTACCTGAACCTGTTGTACGCCAGCCCTGTCTCCCGGTCATAATACTGTCCCTGGAACAGGAACGGTACCATCCCCTTGTTACCTGTCTCCTCGATGACGTTCCCGTCCATGTCGAGCACCCGGCTCCACACCTCGTTGCCCTCGGCGTCGTATGCCTCCGTCGGCGTTCCGAGCTGGTCTGTCAGTATCGAGTAGGACCTGCCTTCCTTGAGCATGGCCACCGGTACGAAGGACTCCTCGTCAAAGAGCCATACCATCATGTCGCGGCGTTCCGTGTCCGTGTTCCACCTGTCCTCCATGACGGAGTATTCCCTGCGCTGCTTCCACTGGTGCAGCGGCACGTTGCCGTTCCACACCCACCGCGTCACAGTCGTGCCGAAGCTCTTGGAGAGCCTGCGCCCGAGCGCGTCGTATGTGAACTCCACCTCCCTCTTGTCGGGCCGTACCACCTTTGCCAGAGAGCCGTCGGCGTTCCACCGGTATCTCCAGCGGTCCTTCTTGCCGTCAAGCCACCTTCCCGTGCCGAGGTAGCGTTCCGTCAGGTTGCCGTCAGCATCGTACTCGCAGTGCCATTCGCCGTCCTGCTCCAGCCGTCCGCCACCGAGGTAACGGCGCAACTTCATGTCCGGGTCGGGATACAGGTTTCCCGTCTGGTCGCTCTTTCTCCACTGCTCCCTGCCGTCGGGATATTCCGCCCTTTCGAGCTGCCCCGTCGGGGTATAGGAGTAGCGGGTCTCGCCACGCCTGCTGTCCTCCACGGACAACAGCCTGTCGGCGACGCCCCAGCGGTAGCGGCGCATATGCCGTGTGCGCGAGTCCTTGCGTGTTCTGGCATCCACCAGACGGCCTATGTCATCATAGGCGAACGAGCGGACAATGCCTCCCGGAAGGATGCGTTCCACCTCGAAGCCCAGCGTGTCGTGGCGGTGTGCCGATTCCCACGAGCCAGCACCGTCGCTGCCGCCGGTGGCAGTGACCCCCTCAAGCTCCCCGTAGGCGTTGCGGGTGTAGCGCAGCGAGGCCCCCGCCGTGCTGTCGAGCGTGAGTATCCTGCCGGTATGGTCGTAGGTGCGGAGTATGGTGTTGCCGTCGGCCGTTTCCCGTGTCGGAAGTCCCAGAGAGTTGTACGCGAACTCCACCGTGCTTTCCCCCCTCGATGCCTGCACCAGCCTGCCGGACAGCCCGTAGGCGTAGGTCTGGTCGGGGTCGCCGGCCGTGGGGTATGAGACGCACGTCACGCGCGAGCAGGCGTCATAGCCGTATTCCCTTTCCGTTCCCGACGGCAGCGTCTCCCTGACGACGCGTCCGCCCCTGTCACGCAGGTAATGACGGACGGCCCCGTCGAAGCCTTTCTCGGCGGTGACGTTTCCCACAGCGTCGAGGGCGAACTCGTAGCTCTGGAGCCTCTCGTTTGTCACACGGCGCAGGCGTTCCTCCCGGTCATAGCGGAAGTTCACCACGCCCCGGTGGTCGCGGCGCCTTGTCAGCTTCCACATGCCGGAGTAGCCGTACTCCACGTGCTGGACGTTGTCACGGTATTCGGTGAGGTTGTCTATCCCGTCGTAGGACAGGCGTATGTCGTTGCCGTCGAAGTCGAGCACGCGCACCACGCGGCCCACGGGGTCGTATTCCCTTTTCTGCACCGCACCCTTGGGGTTGGTGACGCTCACGCATCTGCCCAGCAGGTCGTAGCCGTACAGCGAGGTGTTCCCCCGGCTGTCGGAGGCTTCCGTGAGGTTATGGAAACGGTCATAGGCGAGCCTCGTCACCACGCCGTAGGGGTCTTTCACCGATGCCACCGCACCGTTGCGGTAGGTCATCCTCGTGACGGCACCTTCGGGGTTGGTGCGGCTCACCAGATTGCCCGAGCGGTCATAGCCGAACTCCCACGTGCCGCCGTCCGGCGTGGTAACGGATACGGGACGGTTGCGCAGGTTCCCCTTGCCGGGGTACACGGCGGACACGCTGCCGCCGCACGGGTCGGAGCTGTCGGTGCAGTTCCCCCAGCGGTCATATCTGTACAGGGTGCTGTTACCGAGCGGGTCTGTCTGTGCGAGGAGCCGGCGGCTGTCGTCGTAACGCCACAGGTGTTCCCCGCCGTTGGCATCGACCTTCTTCCACACAAGGCCGCCGCTGTGGTGGTACACCGTCAGTTCTCCGTGGCTGTCGAGCACCTCGGTCACTCCCTCCCGGAACGTGAGCCTGTGGTCGTATATGCCGCCGTCGCCCCACGTATGTACGCAGCGCGAACCCACGCCCGTACCGTCGTACTCGAAGTACCACGCAAGGCCGTTGCGCCATGTCTCCTTCACGATGAGCCTTCCGGCATACTCGTATGTCATCACGTCGCCCGCCGCGTTGCGCTGGAGGGTCATGTTGCCGTCGGCGTCGTACTCGTAGGAGGCGAGGGTAATCTCTTTCTCCGGATCTTCCGGATGCGGGCCGCATATCTCAAGGATGCGTCCGCTCCTCGTGTCGTGCTCCACCCTCAGGCGGCGGCCCGCGCTGTCGGTGATGGAGCGCAGCAGGCCCTCTTTCGTGTAGTCGAAGCGGATGCCCAGGCCGTTGCAGTCGGTCACGCTCTCAAGCAGGCGTACGGAATCGTACTCCTTGTGTGTGAAGCGGTAGTAGAGGTCCTCGGCCATGTCCCACACGCAGTAGCCGCCGTCCTGTTCCAGACGGGCCTCCTTGCGTTCGGAGAGGATGAACGAGGGTTCCTCCGCTGTAGGCAGTGGGAAGGCCACCGGGATGCCGTCACTCATGCGGAGCGTCAGCGTGCCTTCTTCCGTGTCCGCGACGACGCCCATGTCGTAGGCGTGGTGCCACCCGTTGCCCAGAGGACCCCGGTAGTCGCTGCGGCTGTACCACGTGCGCTCCCATGACAGGGGCACCGGGCCGTCGAGCCAGAAGTCCTCCTCGTCGGTGAAGAACGTGCCGCTGGCCACGTCCACCGGGTGTCCCGTGACCGTACAGATGGCCTTGTGGAGCATGTTCTTCAGGGATTCGCTCTTTATCGTCCTGTTGACCTTGCTGTGCAGCCTGTCCGCCAGCTTCCTGGTCTTTTTCTTGTAGAAACGCCCGAACGCCCCCGTGCATTTGCGGGCGAGTGCCGCCATGGGGTTGAGGGGGACGGGAACCGGGCTGGTGAGTATCTGCCTGGCGGGAGGTATCGGGTTGATGACACCCGTGGGCAGGAACATGCCCGGAACCTTGTGCACGCTCGGTATGCCCACGTCGTTGCAGTCAAGGTGCAGGTGCGCGCCGCCGCCCGAGAAGGGCATCCCGTCGGCAAGTACCGTCAGGCTGCCCATGAAGGCGTGGCCGTTGTTCTTGGGTATCGCCGCTGAAGGGGCCGCCCAGCCTGCGCCCATGGGGATGTGCGGGATGCTACGCGTAGGTGTGGATGCGACCGCGCGGGGGATGAAGCCGCCTATCTTGACGGTGGCCCCCAGCATCCCGACGGCCATCGTCAGCACGGTGTGGCCCACCTCGGCGAGCTTCGCGCTGTCGGCGTCGCCCGTCTGTTCCGCTGTCGGTGGCGGGGGGATGAACGAAGAGACCGCCGCCGCGATGAAGTCCTGCGGACGGAGGAGGACCCCGACATAAGGGTGAGGCATGGGCACGACGGGGGACGGGGGTATCGTCACGAGGTGGATGTCCACGCCGATGACAGGGTCGAGCTGCTTGGAGATAGGCAGGCAGGCCATGCCCTTCATGCCCATGGCACCCAGTACGGGGAGCATGGCGGCTTCGCTCAGGCCGTCGGCAAGGCCGCCGATGGCGGCTGCCGCCTTGACGCCCGTGTCAAGGGCATTGACGGACGGTGACACACCGGCCTCGGAGTTCGCCTTGACGCCTTCCGAGATACCCTTGACCTGCGCCCCTACACCGGTCTTTAGGTTAGCACTCACGCTGTCGAAATAGCCTGTGTCCGCCATGATATAAATTAATCACATTTTAAAGTTCCTCTCTGAAATAGGTAAGGTTAAATAAAACCATCAAATATCGGATTTTTTTTGTCACCAGAAATATGTGCAGAAAACATACACAAAAAATCTTGAAAAGAATTGCATATGTGAACTATATCTTCATAAATGGGTTCTTGTCCATACACTATTTTTCCAAAGTCTTTACCTTTTATAACAATGGCAATGTACGAGTATCCATCTTTTACGGATGTCATAAATGGAAGAGTTTTCTCCCAAAAAAAAGTA